>Ga0302326_10005645_pt1 | contig 28513 bp, 24 predicted proteins | sample Palsa_T0_3_FD_202264 | JGI IMG/M metagenome (GOLD analysis project Ga0302326, IMG submission 202264) | Peat permafrost microbial communities from Stordalen Mire near Abisko, Sweden - Palsa_T0_3 | ecosystem: Environmental > Terrestrial > Soil > Palsa > Peat permafrost | place: Sweden: Abisko... | reverse complement strand
AGTGAAGCCCCCCGCCACCCGTTGGATGGGCTGGGCGCTGACGCGCTCCACCTGGGCCACCGGAGGCCCGGCGTACCAGCGCGCGCCCCCGAAGGCGACGGCCTGGTGAACGGGCGCGGTCGCATCATAGGCCTCGTGGATGCTTTCAAACGGGAGCCGGTGGGCCCAGAAGTTTCCGGCGAAGTGGGCAGCCGGGACGAAGACCCAGTAGGGCCGCCAGGTTTGCACCGCCACGGACCAACCAACGGGGGCCAGCGGCGCCCAGCCGATGTACCCGCCGCCAATCCGCCAATCGACCCAGGCCGGAGCCCAGACTGTCCCTGGAATCCAAATCCACCCGTAATTCGCGTCCAGTGCCCAGCGTCCGTAGTGAAAGGGAGCCCAGCCCCAGGGGTAGTCGCTCTGGAAATACCAGCCATAGTCCGAGGACACCCACTGGCCGTTGGTGGCGTACGGCTGGAAGTCCTCACCGACGACGCTCGCCGAGGGCCGCCATGCGCGGGTGCCGTCCACGTCCGTCCATTCGCCATACGGAGCGAGGGCATCGTCGAAGTTGCCCTGAATCTCACTGTCCGGAGAGGGGATGACGGTCCAGTCCTGGGCCTGGGCTGGGCGAGCGAGGAGACTCCCGGTCATGGCGAAAACGCCAATGAATCCAAGGAGTTGTTTCTTGCCCAGCATTTTCGCCAGCCACCTTCCAAACCGTCCACAACCAACCAGGGCCTACCCGAACGTAGGTCCGCCACTCAAGACGAGGACGGCGGGTCGAATGTTCACTCTCAGGGGAGAATGACGAACCGCACACCGAAGGTGAGCCACTCGTGCGTCGTCGAATCAGTGCTGGACATCGGGGCCGGGCTGAACGAGGTGTACTGGCCCATCGAGAAGCTAGCGTAGGGCCCGAGCCTCACCACCGACCCGAGCGCGAAGTCGATGCCCAATTGCAGGTTGAAGAACTCAAACCCGCTGAACGTGACACCTGGCGTATCCGAGACGCTGAGCCACTCGAAGCCTGTCCCTACCCCGAACCAGGGGTCCACCGGCGCATTTCCAAGCGGGTGAATGAGCACTTCTCCGCCGACGCGCACCGTGGTGGATGAGCAGCCGCTCACGGTGCAGAACGACTGGCTCGGTGAGCCAAACAGTCCGTACTGAAAATACCCGCCGACGAAGACCACCCCGCCGATGCGCACGCCGACGTCGATACCGACAGGGACGGTGAAGGATGCATAGTCGACGAGATTCATGGCGGAGTTCAAGGCTTGCGGATTTGAAGTAGCGGCTCCGAGCGGTAACGAAAACCCAACCCGAAGCGCGAGCTCGAACTTCGTTGCGAACCGGTCAGAAGCAGTCTCCGTCGTCGGGGCCGCGGCGGGTGGTGGGGGGGGAGGAGCGCCCTCGGTGGCAGGCGGAGCGACAGCGACTACGCCCGCAGGCGGCACGATGACGGCCACCGGCGGCGGTGCCCCCGAGGAGCCGCCCGCCACGGGGCGGGTGATTTCCACGGGCGGGACGGCATTATCGGTCGCAGCGTAGCCAGCGAGGAGGGCCAGCGCTTCGGTGGCGGGCGCACCCAGCTGAAGCCTCACACGGGCCTCGCGAAGGGCGCCTCCGGAGGCGTCCACGGACGTCACCACGGCGAAGGTGTTGTCCCCTTTGCTGTCGGTGTGGATGCCATAGAGACGTGAGGCGTTCACCAGCGGGGCGACGCGCGCCAGCGCCGCACCGATGTCCTGCGTCGTGCCGATGCAGGGCCCTCCGTCCGGGGACACTGCCCCCTCCACCGAGGCGCTGAGCTCCACTGGCGCCGAAGGCACCATCACCAGTCGGGCCTGACCGCGGTGGCCCCAGTCCACCTCGACGCGGTACTCGCCCGCTGGGACGCGCAGGGTCACCGGCCCGACGCCGACCCGCCTGCCCCCCACGTACACCGGCTTGCCCGTCGGCGAGGTGGTGACTTCGAAGCGCACCGTCGAACGCTTCTTTGCCGCCTTGCGTACGGTGTCGGCGAAACGCTGGAAGGAGGGCGGAAAGAGACTGCTGTCCGGCCGGTACTCAGGCTCAACGCGGAAGATGCGCATCAGCGCCGCTTCTGCGCTGGCCTGGTTGGACTTGAACTGCATCTGCGAAAGAAGGGTCAGCGCCTCGCGCTCTGCGGCCCACCGGGCATCCGAGGGCGCGATGCGCGTGGCGTCGTCGAGCGCAGCCTGCAGCGTCTTGGCCGCCTCATCGGGCTTGTCCGAGTAGAAGTCGCTCCGGGCGGAGGACAGGGCACTGTTGATTTGCGGCACCGTCCTGTCGGACAGGCCCCCGAAGGGGCGGGCCGTGTCCGCCTCGGACTGGACGCCGGTGCGCATCTTTTGCCCCAGCGCGGACCGGAAGCTGCGGGCAGCAATGCCGGCAGCTGCGTCGCACTGTCCCACGGCGACGACGGCAGCCGAATCCACCGGGGCGCCCTGGGCGACCCCGGCTGCGCCAACCACCACCACCAAGAACGCATTGAGTGGCTGCATTCAACCCTCCCGAGCGACGCTCTGGCCGCACACCGGGGAACCGCACCTGCTCCGGCACCCCATCCGAATGTGGTTCACGTTCCCCCCTCTTCATGGTCCTTCAACTTCACATCGCGTCGTCACTCAGAGGACGACGGCTCACCATGGGCCCGAGAACCCATCACTTAAAGGGGATGTACTCAAGGTAAAGCGTGTCGCCCGGCAGCCGCGTCTCCAAGGCGAAGCTCCGACCCGTCGCATCAACCGCAAGCGTCGGGACAATGTCCAGCACGGGGTCCGCGCCGACGGTGAGCTGGGTTGTTCCATGCCAGCCGCCGTCGACGGTGTAGCGCCCGCCGAACATTTGGTACCCGGCGTCCGGCGTGACTTTGAGCCAAGCTGCGATTGCATTCCCACCCGGGTCCACCACGACCGCTGGCCCGTTGACGGGAAACGTCGGGTCCGAATCCAGGGTGACCGGCGACGACCAGCTCCCGGCGTCGAGCAGGTAGGTACTGGTGACGACCGCGCCGAGTTCTTGCCAGATGACGAAGACGTTGCCGTTCGCGGCGACGCCGACCTGGGGGAAGTTGGCGAAGGTGGCCGCCGAATCGAGCTGCACCGCGGTCCCGACTCCGAGGGTGGGGTCGAAGGTCGAGGCGAAGACGTGGCTGGTGATGATGCCCCCGTCGGTCTGAAGCGTCTGCTGCGGCCAGACAACGGCGCCGAGGCCAGTGATTCCGAGCGCGACCTGCGGAACCACCGAGGCCACAGCACGGTTCGAGACCACCACCGGCGGGGAGGAACTTCCGCCGCTGGGGCTGTAGACGGCAAGGACCTCCGGCAGGCCACTCCCGGACTGTTCCGACTGCCAGGCAATGAGCGCGTCCCCGGCGAAGTCGGCGGCGACACTGACGTTGGAGGCGCCCAGCAAGTTATTGGTTTGGAACGAATTCGCGCCGAGCCAACCGGCGTCCGCACGGTGGTAGTTTCCATAAACAACCTGCTTCGCTCCCACGGTTTGGAGCCACACCACGAGTCCGTCATCGCCGTCGGCGGCGTTGAAGGCGACGACCTGAGCAAACTTCGGTGTCGGGGCCGGCCCGGTGACCGTCGTATTGGGACTCCATGCCTGCGCCCTCGGGTCATAGGCCGAGACCAGCGTGGTGTAGCTGAGCGGAGTCCCGGCATCGGTCGGCTGGGTCGTCCAGGCCACGAACGCCGTCCCGTCGGTCGCAATCGCGACGCTGAGATTGTTGACCTCCTGGCCGACAATGTTCTGAAGGACCGTCGTGATGGCCGGAGTGCTTCCCGCATCTGAAATCCCGACGGACAATTCGTAATCGAAGGACGTACCCCCGCCGGTGTAGATGTCGACGGCGGTGATGATGTTGCCGACGTAGTTCTCGGCCATGGTGTAGGAGCCGGTCTGGGTACTGAACCGGAGCGTCCCACCCTGCCCAAAGGCGCCATCCCTGGTCGAGAAGGTGCTGTTGAAGGGAAGTAGCGGCCGGCCGCTGCCGTCCACGATGCCGTCGGTCAGGTGTACGGCGTATTCGGTTCCCAGAGCGAGCGCCCCGGCGAGGGGCTCGAAGGTCGCCTGGAGGGAAGCGGTGTCGACCAGATAGCTTCCGAAAGTATCGAAGCCCTGTCCCACCACTTGGAAGGTGCTGGCGCTGACGCCCGCATCGACGATGGGCAAGGAGAAGGTGGCAGCCACCTGGACATTCTCTCCCGCCACGCCGGTCGCGTGGTCGACGGGCACGATGTCGGTCACCACCGGGCCGGCATAGAGGAAGCAGACATTCAGCGTCGGGTCGCAAACTGACGCCGGGTTCTGCGCGATGCAGTCGGCGTTGGTCGAGCAATTCTCGCCGAAACCGGTGCATCCCTCGGCAGCGAATGCTGCTGCGACCACGAGCACTCCCCAGCGTGTCTTGCGCCAAGCCATGGTCAGAAGCTCCCCGCTACCACAGCGCCACCGCCGCCTGGGACCACCGCGGGCGACACCGACACGCCCGCTGCGGCTTGGTTGTTGCCCATGATAATGAACACCACGCCGGTCACCAGCGCCGCCGCGCCGACGCCACCCGCGATGAGCGCGATGGTTTCTTTGGATTTGATGGAATCGTTCGTGGACTGGAACTGACTCTGGTAGCCCGCCGGAAATGCACCGTTCACCTGCTGGCTCGTCAAGTCGCTCTTCGCGCTGTTGGCCGACAGAAATTCCACGAGCCCGACCGCCACTCCGACGACGCCCACGCCTCCCAGCACCCACCCCGTGGTCCGCAGGCCAGAACCTTCCGAGGCTGACCGGCTCACCCCGCCAACCGGCGTTGTGCCCAAGGCTGGCGGCGAGGAGCTCGCCGGAGCTGCCACCTCGACGTCCGGGGCGCCCTTGGGGAGCAGGTCCACCAGGGGACTCGAGCGGCCGGTGTGGAAATAGGAGGCAATCATCGCCAGCGCCTCGCTTTCCGGGGCGCCGGGCAGAATTTTCACACGCACCGTGAACTGCGCACTGCCAAAGGCACCCACTTCGGTCACCAGGGCATACTGGACCCCAGCGGCGGCGACGGTGCGCACGCCATACACCTTGCTGACACTGAGCAGCGGGAGCAGCCGCCCAAGCGCAGCCGTCATCTCGCCGTGCGGCTCGACGCACGGCCCACCATCCGGCGCCATCGCACCCTCGACCGTCGCGGCAAGTTCCACCGGCTTGGGGAGCATCGGTGGGGCCTGGACGCTGACCCCGCGCGCCAGGCCTCGGTATCCCCAGTCCGCCTCCACCCGGTATTCGCCGGGCGCGAGGCGAAGCGAAAGTGGGGCAGCGCCAGCGGGCCTGCCTCCCACGTACACCGTCTTTCCCGGGGGCGACACGGCAATGTCCAGACGGTTGGTGGGCATCCTCTTCACCGCCCAGCGCACGTCCTCGGCGAAGCGCTGAAACGAGGGCGGATAGGCCGAAGTGTCCGGCTTGTAATTGGGGTCGACGCGAAACACCCGGCCCAGCGTGGCTTCGGCGGCGGCGCGGTCCGTCTTGAGCTCCACCTGCGACTGAAGGGTGAGCATTTCGCGTTCCGCCAACCAGCGCGCCTCCGACGGCATGAGGAGGACGACCTCCCGGAGGGCCTTCTTGACGGTGGTAAGCGCAGCCTCCGACCGGTCCGCGTAGAAGTCGGCGCGGGCAGAGCCCAGAGCGACCTGCAACTCGGGGAGCGTTCGCTGGGCCAGGCCACCCAGGGGAGCAGCCGTTTCCACCTCGGTTTGCACCGAGGCTCCGACCCGCTGCGCGAGGGCGGCACGGAAGGCCCGCGCCGAGATGGCGCTCCCGGCGACGCTGCACTGGCCCACCGCAACCACCGCGCTGCGTTCTGGCTCCGCCGCGCTCAGCGGCGCCGCGAGCACCAGGGTGCACCAAGTCCAACGTCCTCGCATCGCCGAACCCCTCCTTGCCCAGTACGACTGCCCTTTTCGACGGTGGAGCTCTACTCGGTGATGAAGTTGTGCTTCACGGTGTGGGTTTTCCCGGACTCGATGGTCACCGTCCAGCCGTGGGTCTTCCGGTTGACCAACCGGACCTCGTGCGTGCCCGGCGGGAGTGAGATGCGCTTGCTGACACCCTCGATGTCACCGTGCGGCTTCCCGTCGATGTAAAGCTTGCCCCAGGGCGTGGCCTCCACGACGAGGAAGCCTGGCGGACCGGCCTGGGCAGCTGGTGGTCCGGGCGACACGGGCTCGGAGGCCACCGGCTCGGTCCGGAGGGGCGGGATGACCACCGGTGGGGCAGTCGGCGGCGAAGTCACGACCTCGGCCGCAGGCACGGGCAAGGCAACCGGCGCCACGTCTGGAGAACTCCGCCGGCCGGCGAAGAAGATGACGACAAAGAGCGCCACCACCGCGGCGCCCGCCAACATGGCCAGGAGCATTCGACGCGTGTTCCCCAGGCCCGCGGCCTGGAGGTCCCCCTCGCTCAGCGGCGAGCGCTGCGTCACCACCGAGGGGACGCCCCCCTCGGTGCGTTCGGTTCCCGGCGCCATCCGCCGTCCGCTTTGCTTCGTCGCAGTGAAGGCGTAAGCGGCGGTGTCCATCGGTGGCATCGCCGGCGAGGGCGTCCCGCCCCGCGCGGCCAAGGCATCGCCGGCCCGCGAACCCGGGGCCCGTGCCGAGCTGGGCGGCGGGGTGACCAGCTGCAGGGGAAGGTCTGGCTCGTTCTGCTCGGCCTGCATCTCCTCGGGAAACAGGTCACGGAGGAACAGGCCTACATCTGCATCGTCCGGCGACTGGGTGTGGTGGATGACGTATTGCTGCAGGGCTCGCTCGAATTCGTGCGCATTCTGGTAACGGCCGGCCGGATCGCGCACCAGCGCGCGCAAGACGATGCCGTCGAGCTCGGCGTCCACCGCTGGGTTGAGCCGACCGGGCGATTCAACCGGCCGCTCCTGGACCGCTCGGAGTACCGCCACATCGCTGTCGCCGTCGAAGAGCTTTCCTTGGGTGAGCATCTCCCACAGGGTGATGCCGAGCGCGAAGATGTCCGTGCGCGCATCCACCGGGTCGCCGCGGGATTGCTCCGGCGACATGTAGGCGAATTTGCCCTTGAGCATTCCTGCGGTGGTGGCTCGGTTGCCGGCCTTGGCGATGCCGAAGTCGGTGAGCTTCACCGAGCCGTCATAGGAGACGAGAATGTTGTGCGGGGTGACGTCCCGATGAACCAGGTTCAATGGCTGACCGTGGTCGGTCATGCGGTGCGCGTAGGCCAGACCCCGCGCCACCTCCAAAGCAATCTGGGCCGCCAACACCGGGGGAAGCTGCACGCCCCGGTCACGCGTCCGACGCTGGATTTCCGCCAGCGATTTCCCGCGGACGTACTCCATCGCCAGGTAGTAGCTGTCGGCGTGCTGGTCGAAGTCGAAGATGTGGACGATGTTCGGGTGGTTGAGCTTGCTTGCCACCCGAGCCTCGGAGATGAACATCTGCACGAAGCTCGGGTCATCGGCCAGCGCCGAGCGGATGCGCTTGATGACCACTTCCTTCTCGAATCCCTCGGGCCCTCGCGAGGCGGCGAGGAAAATCTCCGCCATCCCGCCTTCGGCAATCTTGCGCCGGACGACGTAGCGGCCCACTGGGGTGCCAGGAGTCAACGACACGGTGCGAGAGACTACCCGAGCCCCGCCCGGAGGTCGCGCCTCACTTGGACTGTCTCGCTCCCGGGGTACCCGTCAACCCCCCCAGGGGTAATGTCAATGCACCGCCGGTCGGGGCTTTCGCCGCTTTGTAACGAGTTCCAGGATGGTCACAAAGAGCTGCTCTTCGGTGTATCGCCGCCGGTTTCGGCTCGAGCGGGGCACGTGGAAGGCCGGCGGCCGCTCCAGCCACTGCAACACCCTCACCGGCCCTCGGTAGGCAAAGGGCGCCACCACCCCGGGGGGACAATTGCGCAGGTAGCGACGGACAAGTGGGCGAAAAGTCTTGCGGAAGGCTGGCCCGATGCAGGCGTGGCGCCGCGAGGGGTCGAGCGTTCCGTCGAAAGTCGGGCTCACGTGGAACAGCTCGTGGAGCAGCGTCTCGACCCGTGCCTCGGGGTTGGAGGCCCGGAAGAAGAGCGGCCGAAGCGTGATGCAGTAGAGCATGCGGCGCCCGTGGAATTTCACCACCGGCTTCCGCAGGCCGGTCGTGTCGCGGCTCTTCCCACCGGCGAAGGCCAGCGGCTTGACGCTTCCGCGTGACGCCCGGCGTGCCTCCCCGGCGACGACCAGGATGCGCGCCGGTTGAACGTGCGCGAACTCGCGCATCCGGGCCGAGACATCGCTCAGGAGCTCGTGGATAGCGCGGTTGAGGTCGAGGGGAGCTCTGGGCACCGGCTTGGCCTTCAAAGCATGGTAGCAGTTCGGTGCGGTGACCGTCTTCCTGCTCACCGAGGACGAGGAGGTGTTTCCGCCAGCCGACGCGGCGGACGGAAGCGGTCTGCTCGCCGTGGGCGGACGGTTGACGCCCCGTCGGCTGATGGCCGGATACCGCCGCGGAATTTTCCCCTGGTACGCCGACGGGCAACCGGTGCTGTGGCATTCGCCTGATCCACGCTTCGTGCTGCCTTCTGGAAAGCTTCATGTCCCGCGCAGTCTCGAGAAGACGCTTCGGCGCGGGGCCTTCGCCGTGCGCGCCGACACCGCCTTTGACCGGGTGGTCGAGGCCTGCGCCGAGGCCCCACGCCCGGGACAGGACGGGACGTGGATTACCGCCGAGATGCGCTCTGCCTACGGAGCACTCCACCACCTCGGCATCGCCCACTCGGTGGAGGCATGGCGAGCAGGGGAGCTCCTGGGCGGCTTGTACGGTGTCGCGCTGGGGAGCGTCTTTTTCGGGGAGAGCATGTTCAGCCAGGCGCCGGACGCGTCCAAGGTCGCCTTCGTCACGCTGGCCCGCGCTCTCTTCGCCGCCGGCTGTGTGTTCATCGACTGCCAGGTGGAGACCGAGCATCTGGCACGCTTCGGGGCTGAAGCGTGGCCCCGGCGCCGCTTCCTCGCGGTGCTGGGGGCTGCGGTGGAAGCGCACTCCCTCGACTCCGTCTTTCAGAGCCTGCAGGTGGGCTGACGCGCCGTCATCGGCGCGTTAGACAGCGTGCTCTGTGAGGACCTCCGAACATCGTGCCCGCCGCGAAACCCCCGGAGCGCGATGGGTGGTGGTGGCGGCGTTGCTGCTGGCCACCCTGCTCGCCTTCGGCGTGCGGAGCCTTCTCTCCAACCGCGTGACGCAGAGCCGTGCCCTGGCGCTGCTCCAGGCCGGAAAGCCCTCCGAAGCTCTGGAGGAGGCCGACACCCGGCTCTCGCACGACCCGGACGACCCGCATCTGCGTAACGTCGCCGTGCAGGCCGCCAGGCAACACGTCGAGGCGCTCCTCAAGACGAGCGACGTGCGGCAGGTCGCTTTCTGGCTCGAGGACCAACTGCGCCGACGGCCGTACCTTCGCTCGGCGCTCCAGCCAAGACTCGAGCAGCTTCAGGCTGCGGCACGGGCGCAGAGTGCCGCCCAGGACGACAGCCGAGCGCACTGAGCAGAAGGCACCACCGTCGACGGAGTTGGGGCGGAGCGGGTCGAATCCGCCCGGGGAGGCTACAGCCCGGGTTCTTCCCTGTCGTGTGCGTGGCGAATGGCCCGACGCAGAGTGTCGTCGAGGCGAGTCGGGTCGACGATGACCTTCCCATCGTGAACCGCACGGACGGCGTGGAAGGGCACCGTCATGTCCCCGGTTCCCTCGACATTCACCACCAGCACCGGATGGGGGTTGGTCCGGATGTCCCGCACCGCACCGAAGGTGGTGCCACCCTCCTCGATGAACACCTGGTCGCCGAAATGGACGTCCGTCACTTTGAGTGTCGCCATAACAGCGAGGGACGGTAGCAGATCCTTTCCCGGGCCGGGGCGTTCAACCCCCCGAGCATGAACGCCCTCGTCCGACACATCCCCCGCGACCCTCGCATCCTTCAAGTCTGCTTCCTCGGCACGTTCCTGACGCTGGGAATGGCGTCTCTTGGCTTCCAAATCGAACCGTGGATGCCGCCCGTGCTCCTGGGTTGCGCCTGCGCCACCCAAGTCCTCTGCGAGCGTCTCCTGCGGCGCCCGGGGAGCGGCTACCTCTCTCCCCTCATCAGTGCGCTGGGTCTGTCCCTTCTCTTGCGCACGGATACCTGGTGGGTGGTGCCGCTGGCTGCGGTCCTGGCCATCGCGTCGAAATTCCTCATCCGCGTCCGTGGCAAGCACGTCTTCAACCCCACCAACTTCGGTCTCACCGCGGCGATTCTCCTCACCGGCCATGCCTGGTGCTCACCGGCCCAGTGGGGCGAGTGGGGCATCACCCTGGCGTGGCTCTTCGCGCTCGGGTTGGCGGTGGCGCACCGTTCCTTTCGCACCGACGTCAGTCTGGCGTTTCTCCTCTCGTGGGTCTTGCTCAAGGGCGCGCGCGTGCTGCTTCTCGGCCAGCCCGCCGCGGTCCTCCTCCACCAGCTCTCGGTGGGCAGCCTCATCCTCTTCACCTTCTTCATGATTTCCGACCCCAAGACGACGCCCGACCGCCGCCTGACGCGCATCGGCTTCGGCGTCGCGGTGGCCGCACTTGCCTTCTGGCTGCAACACCAGCGGTGGGTGATGAATTCGCCCATCTGGGCACTCCTCTTGCTCTCGCCCCTGGTCCCGCTCCTGGACCGGTGGTGGCCGGCCCCCCGTTTTCAATGGCCCACCGGGCCCCTCACCCAAGGTCGCACCGTGCGTTTCTCCCGACTCCTCGTCCCAAGTCTCTTCGCCGTCCTCGCCCTCACCGCGCTTCCCGCCCACGCGTTCTGCGGCTTCTACGTCGGCAAGGCGGACAGCCAGCTCTTCAACGACGCCTCACAGGTGGTGCTGGTCCGCGATGGTGACCGGACGGTGCTCACCATGAGCAATGACTACCAAGGGCCAATGAGCGACTTCGCCTTGGTGGTGCCGGTCCCCACGTTGCTCCAGAAGGAACAAATCCACATCGGCGACCGAAAGCTGCTCGAGCACCTGGATGCCTACTCTGCCCCCCGCCTGGTGGAGTACTTCGACGGCGACCCCTGCCGGCGCTACATGGCGATGGGGAAGAGCGCGCGCGCCGCGCCCGCCGCGGCCATGGAGATGGCGAGTGACGCGCGCGCCCAGAATTCCCTCGGGGTGACTGTCGAGGCCCGGTACACGGTGGGCGAGTACGACATCCTCATCCTCTCGGCCAACGAGTCCTCCGGCCTCGAGACGTGGCTTCGCCAGAATGGCTACCGCATCCCCAGCCGGGCCTCGGCCGCGCTGCAGCCCTACATCCGCCAGGACATGAAGTTTTTCGTGGCCAAGGTGAACCTCCAGGAACAGGCGGCCACCGGCGTGCAGTACCTGCGGCCGCTGCAGATTGCCTACGAGTCGAAGAAGTTCATGCTCCCCATCCGACTGGGCATGGCCAACGCCCGCGGTGCACAGGACATGGTGGTTTATGCCCTCACCCGCCAGGGACGTGTGGAGTCGGTGAACTACCGCACCAGCCGCGTCCCCTCGGACGTCAATGTCCCCGAATTCGTCAAAGACGAGTTTGGGAAGTTCTACAAAGCCACCTTCGCCCAGTCGCTGCAGAAGGAAGGCGGCAGGGCCCTCTTCACCGAGTACGCCTGGGACATGGGCTGGTGCGACCCGTGTGCCGCACAGCCGCTCTCCCGAGAAGAATTGCAGCAGCTCGGTGTCTTCTGGCTCGAGGACAGCGGCTTCGGCTCCCGGCCGCTCCCGAACGGCGCGATGCGGCGCCCCGGGCCGCCGATGGGGGGTGGTGTCAACGTGCTCCTGACCCGGCTTCACGTGCGCTACGACGCCGAGCACTTCCCCGAAGACCTCGTCTTTCAAGAGACGGCCGACCGCAGCAACTTCCAGGCGCGCTACGTCCTGCAGCACGCCTTCACCGGGAACATCGACTGCGCCGAGGCAGATTCCTACCGGCGCAGCATCGTCGACCGGCACGCCAAGGAAGCACAGACGCTGGCCGCGCTCACCGGCTGGTCCATGGGAGACATCCGCCGGCAGATGGGCCCGGACGCACCGCCTCCACAGAGCGACCCGACCTGGTGGAAAAAACTCTGGAGGTGAGGCGCAGCTGAGGCCGTGGCGGCACCTTGAACTCGCGCACCTGGACGACGAGCGACTCCGTCGGCGTCACTCAAGGGACCTCGTGCGTGAGGGCAGGCGCCTGACGTCAGCGCGGCCACAGCGGTGGCCGGCCTCCTCGTCGGTGACCAGGGCGGGGCGCGCAACCCACGCTAGGCGAGCACCTCGACCCCGTCGCCGACGTGAAGCGTGCCGACGCCCTGGTGGACCGCGTTTCGCCCGAAGACGACGGCATCGTCCTTGCGCCGGAAGGTGGCTAGCGTTGCGAGTGGCTCCTTGTTCGAGATGCCGCTGGCCTGGTCCACGGTGGTCACCACGCAGCGCTCGCACTGCGTCACCAGCTCGAAAGTCACCTGCCCGATGCGGATGCGCGTCCAGCCGTCCTCGGCGAAAGCCGCACAGCCGTCGACGACAACGTTGGGTCGAAAACGGTTCATCGGCAGGGGCTCGGAGAGTCGCACATTGAGGGCGGCCAGCGACGCGAGCGAGAGGATGAGAATTGGATACCCGTCGGCGAAGGCGACGTCCGCTCCTGTCGGATAGGTGGCCTCGTTCACCGTCCGCTCGAAGCCAGCGCCGATGCGCACCAGCCGCATGGGCTGGCCGAGGTAGCGGGAAAACCACTCCGCGGCGGCATCGCCCTGGTCGAGCGCCCGGCAGGTGTCGTTCCAGACAGTGACGGTGCGCTCTGGACCCGCCCTCCCGCTCGCCGGTAACTCCAACGGTGCCATCTCCGGAGCGCGAAGCGTGAGCCGCTCACGACCCAGTGCGGTCTCGACCAGCGCCAGGCGATGCTGTGTGCGCTGGGTCACGAAGCGATTCTCGGCGTCCACCACCATCCAGTTGCGGTCGTTCTGGATGCCCCACCGGTCCAGCGTTGCCGCGCCAAGGCGAATGCCGCCGCAGGACTTCACCGGGTAGACGTTGAGGTGACTGACGGTGAGAGGTTTGCTCATGGAAGGAGAGGGCGGACCCTCGTAGGGCGTCCTCCTACGCGTCCCGGCGTCGAGTTACCAGGCCTGAGCGCTTGGCGGCCTCCCAGGGAGCCGCTTCGAAGTCCAACGCACTCGGGCCAGCCCCGGGCTCGTGTTACGCGTAAGCTGGTTACCGCGAGAGCGTCTTCTGAAGCGGTGAAGAAAGGCGTGGCTGGCCCCTCCCTGCCCGGCCTTTCGCAATCGCGGCGTCCTGCCGGCGTACCGTTTCACGAAGTCCGGGGGCAGGGGGGACCGCTGCTTTCCGCACCGGGCCGTCGCTTCGCACCACGCCTGCTCGGCAGACAACCCTGCTGCTAGCGTCGCCAGAACGAAACGCGCAACCACTCGATGACGTCGCTGACGCGTAGCGCGTGAGCTCGTACCCCTTTTTTCACCAAGGCAGCTCACTCCAGAAGGACTTTTTCTTGGGAGGACGCATGCGCAGGACCTTCTTGCTGTCGGCACTTTTCCTCCCGGCCCTGGCGTTCGCGCAAACCCAGGTCTCCGGCCGCTGGGTGGTGAGCGCGAACTACCTCGGCACTCCCGTCTTCGTCCTGCTGAACCTGAGTCAGCAAGGCGACAAGCTCACCGGCGACTTCGACGGTGACAAGCTGGAGGGCACCATTAGCAAGAATGCCATTCATTTCTTGGCCAAGGACGACCAAGGGGGGACCGAGGAATGCAACGCCAGGTGGAAGGACGGCACCCTCAGCGGCACCTTGGTGTACCGGGAGATGGAGGCCGGGCACCCGGCGTCCGTGGTGACGCCATCCTTCACTGCCAGGCGGATGCCTCAGCGCAGGACGAGCCCGCCACAACGGCACGACTTCAAGCCGGAAGTCTTTTCTCGGGAGTTCTCGGCATTCAATCAGCCGGTGCTGACGGTGTGGCCGGGCGACACCATCCACACCACCACGGTGGATGCTGGCGGAACGGACGAAAAGGGTGTGAGCCGGGTGGTGGGCGGCAATCCAGAAACCGGCCCATTTTATGTGGAGACGGCCGCACCGGGGGACACCCTGGTGGTGACGGTGAAACGGCTGAAATTGAATCGCAACTACGCCGTCAGCGACGACGGCGTAGTGGAGCGTGGATTGACGAGTGACCTGGCGGTCAAGATGAAAGATGGTTTCAAGCCCGTGCGCTGGAACCTGGACCTCCAGCGCGGCGTGGCCACGCCAGACAGACCGGGCGAGCACCTGAAGAGTTTCTCGGTGCCGGTGCGGCCGATGCTGGGCTGCGTGGCGACCGCGCCCAGCTCGACAAACGCTGCGCCCGGGACGGGGGACTCCGGGCGGTGGGGCGGAAACATGGACTTCAATGAAATTGTCGAGGGGGCAACGGTGTACCTGCCGGTGAATGTCCCCGGTGCGCTGCTCTACCTGGGCGACGGGCACGCGCTTCAGGGCGACGGCGAACTCAACGGCAACGCCCTGGAAACCTCGATGGATGTCGAGGTCACGGTGGACGTCATTCCAGGAAAGCGCCTCCCCGGGCCGCGCGTCGAGTCAGCCACCCACCTCATGGCCGTGGGCCTGGACGGCTCTTTGGATGGGGCGTTTCGAAACGCGACGGACAACATGGCCGGATGGCTGACCGACACCTACCAGCTGACGCCATCGGAAGTGGCACAAGTCCTGGGCACCCTGGCCGAGTACAAGGTGAGTGAGGTGGCCGACCGCAACGCCGGCATTGTGCTCAAGCTCGACAAGGAACGGCTTCGCGCGCTCGGGAAGTGAAGACGGCGCGGAGCTTCAGAAGCGCTGGTGGGACGTGCGCCATGGGCGCAGTCCTCTAGCCAGCCGGTTGCTTCATCAAGGCGGGAATGCCGCTGCGCCAGGCCCGGCTGAGCTGAGCGACCGAGACGTCGAATAGCCCAGGCACCGTCAGCCGGTCGCCGCCCACCACGCCGAGCACCGCGCAGGGGACGCCCGCCGCCTGGCACGCCGAGGTGACCTCGTTCTGGAAGGACGCCGGAAAGGAAACCACCACCCGGCTCGCGTCCTCGCCGAAGAGGTAGGCATGCGGCGCCACCGCTCCGGCTGAGAGCTCCACGGTTGCGCCCAGCATCCCTTCCTTCTCGGTGATGCAGCACTCCGCCAGCGCGACGGCGAGGCCCCCCTCGCTCGTGTCGTGCGCGCTGGAAAGTGCGCCGGAGCGGACGAGACCTCGCACCACGTGCTGGAGACTCTTCTCGCGGGCCGCGTCGAGCCGCGGCGGCCGCCCGGCGAGCTTGTCGTGAAAAGCGAGCAACCACTCGCTGCCGCCCAGTTCGCCGTGCGTCTCTCCGAGGACGGCCACCAGGTCTCCGGCGTGGCGAAAGGCGAGTCCCACCGTCTTGGTCACGTCCCGAAGCAAGCCCACCACCGCCACCGTGGGTGTGGGCAGAATCGCCTCGCCGTCGGTCTCGTTGTAGAGGCTGACGTTGCCGCTTACCACCGGGACGCCCAGCTCCCGGCACGCTGCCGACAGGCCGCGGGTGGCCTCGGCGAATTGCCACATGATGTCGGGGCGCTCCGGATTGCCGAAATTGAGGCAGTCGGTGAGCCCGAGGGGCTCGCCGCCACCACAGGCGACGTTGCGGGTGCACTCGGCCACCGTTAGGCGGGCGCCCTCGTAGGGGTCGAGGTAGACGAAGCGCGCATTGCAGTCCACGCTTAGGGCGAGGCCCTTCTCCGAGCGCTCCACCCGCACCACCGCCGCGTCGCCCTTGCCAGCGAGCACCGCCGCCCCCAGCCGCACGGTGTGGTCATACTGGCCGTACACCCACTCCTTGCTGGCAATGGTGGGACGGGCCAGCAAGGCCAGGAGCGCTTCGCCGAGGTCCTTCGGAGCGGGGAGCGACAACGGGTCAAATGCTTGGAGCGCCGGAAGCCAGTCCGGAGGCCGGGTAGGCCGCTCGTACTGGGGCGCGTCGTCGGTGAGCGGCTTGACCGGGAGGTTCGCCACCTCCACTCCCTGGTCGAGGATGCGCACGCGCCCATCGTCAGTGACGCGGCCGATGACCGCCGCATCCAGGTCCCATTTGTGAAAAATGCTGAGGACCTCTGGCTCACGGCCCGCCTTAGCGACGAGCAGCATCCGTTCCTGGCTCTCGGAGAGCATGACCTCGTAGGGCGTCATCCCCTCCTCGCGGCGCGGCACCTTCCCCACGTCAATCTCCACACCACTGCCGGCGCGGCTGGCCATCTCCACCGAGGAGGACGTCAAACCGGCCGCCCCCATGTCCTGGATGCCAACCAGCGCGTCGGTCTGGAACAGCTCGAGGCAGGCTTCGAGAAGCAGCTTCTCGGTGAAGGGGTCGCCCACTTGAACCGTGGGCCGCTTGTGCTCCGAGTCCTCGCCAAATTCCGCCGAGGCCATGGTCGCGCCGTGGATGCCGTCCCGGCCGGTCTTGCTACCGACATAGAGGATGGGGTTCCCAACGCCGCTCGCCGTCCCCTTGAAGATTTTGTCCTTGGGCAGGATGCCCACGGTGAAGGCATTCACCAGGCAATTGCCGTTGTAGCTCTTGTCAAACCCCACCTCGCCGCCCACGGTGGGGACGCCGATGCAGTTTCCGTAGCCGCCGATGCCGCGCACCACCCCAGCCAGGAGCCAGGCTGTCTTGGGGTGGGAGGGGTCCCCGAAGCGGAGTGAGTTGAGGCTGGCGATGGGCCTTGCTCCCATGGTGAAGACGTCGCGGAGGATGCCACCCACGCCGGTGGCGGCGCCCTGGTAGGGCTCGATGAAGCTCGGGTGGTTGTGGCTCTCCATCTTGAAGGCAGCAGCCATTCCATCGCCGATGTCCACCACCCCGGCGTTCTCTCCTGGACCCACCAGCACGTGGGGACCGGTGGTGGGAAACCCCTTGAGGTAGCGGCGCGAGGACTTGTACGAGCAGTGCTCGCTCCACATCACCGAAAAAATCCCGAGCTCGAGCAGATTGGGGTGACATCCAATGCGCGTGCAGATGAGCGCATACTCGGCGGCGGTGAGCCCATGCTGCGCGATGACCTCGGGAGAGTGTCCCATGCGTCAGTTTCCGAGCAGCGCGGCAAGGACGGTGCGCCCATCGAGGTTACCGAGCAGCGACTCCGAATTGCGCTCCGGGTGGGGCATCATCCCGAGGACGTTGCCCTGCTCATTCACCACCCCCGCGATGGCGGTCAGAGAACCGTTGGGATTGTCGTCCATGTAGCGAAAGGCCACCTGTCCGCCGCCCTCCAGACGCTTGTGCCCCTCCTCGTCGATGAAATAACGGCCATCCATGTGGGCGATGGGGAGCCGGAAGGTTGCGGTACGAGACAGTCCGGTGGTGAAACGGTTCGGCCCTCCGTCGGCGCGAAGGACGACGTCGCGGCAGAGGAAGTGTTCGCCGGCATTGAGGAGGAGCGCTCCGGGGAGGAGACCGGCCTCGGTCAAAATCTGAAAGCCGTTGCAAATGCCCAGCACGGGCCCGCCCTTCCGGGCAAAGGCCGCCACCTCTTCCATCACCGGGGAGAATCGGGCGATGGCACCACACCGGAGGTAGTCCCCGTAGCTGAATCCGCCTGGCAGGATGACGTAGTCACTTCCGCGTAAGTCGTGCTCCTTGTGCCAGAGGAGTTCCGCCTTGTGTCCAAGGACGTCCCGCACCACATGCAGAGCGTCCTCGTCGCAGTTGCTGCCGGGGAAGACGACGATGCCGACCTTCATTCGCTAGCCCGCGAGCTCCACCCGGTAATTCTCCACCACGGTGTTGGCGAGTAGCTTCTTGCACATCTCCTCGACACGGCTTCGAGCTGCAGCGCGGTCCCCGTCGGGGAGCTGGAGCTCGACGTACTTTCCGAGCCGCACCGAGTTCACGTCAGAGAAGCCCAGCGTGTGGAGCGAGCTCTCGACGGCCTTGCCGGCAGGGTCGAGCACTCCGGGTTTGAGCGTGATGTAGACGCGCGCCACCATGGTTTGCACACCCGCGTCTATCAAGCGGGCCACAGAGCGTCTACCGGCACGGCCGCCAGGACGGCACGCGCGCGCAAAGTGTGCCGCAGCCTGCTTTCACCGCAGTCGCAACGCAGCTGGGCCCCGAAAGTGAGCCCGGGGGGCATGGCCTGGTGGGCTACCACGCCCCGGGCACCGCAGGCCTGCAGGCCCCTGCCCCGTGGGTGCGCAGCGCACTCCTGGACACATTGCTGCGAGGACTGGTGCGGTCATGTCGCCAGTGACTTCAATGACTTAGGCCCCGCCTGAGCAAGGGGTGCCAGCCCGCGGTAGACAGGAGGGGATGCCGTCGTGGGCGCTGTGGCTCGGCTGTTTCGGGCTCCTTTTCGTGCGGGCGCTGCTCGGTGCCGCCGAGACAGCACTCTCTGGCGTGTCGGACCTGCGCGCGCACGAGTTGGCTGCGGGCCAGGGCCGCCGCGGCGACCGGGTGCTCAAGCTCAAGACGAATCGCGAGGAAACCGCTGCTGCACTGCGGATGGGAATGGTGCTGTGCGGATTTCTCGCCGCCGGCGTCGGAGCGCTGGCGCCGCCGGCGATGCTTCACCTCGAGCGCTTCGGCGAATCGGCGTGGCTGAGCCTCGGAGCGCCGTTGCTGGGCGTTCTCTTGGTGGGGCTTTTGGCGACGCTGGTGGAGGTGACTGCCCGCGCGCTGGCCGCCAATGAGCCGGAACCGTGGGCGATGGGACTCTCGGCGGTCACAAGCGCCTTCGCCGCCGTCCTGGGGCCAGTCGGCCGCGGGATGCTCGTCGCCGTCAACCTCCTTGCCGCGCCGTTTGGAGTGCTGGTGCGATTCGAGCGCCCACCGCCGCCCTTGGAGGAACTGGAGCGGATGCTCACCGTGCAGGCCGAGCAGCATGAGGTGGACGCCAGCGCGCCGAGCCTCATCCGCAGCATTTTCGAGCTGTCCGACAAAGTCTGCCGCGACGTGATGGTGCCGCGCACCGACGTGGTGGCGGTGCCTCTGACGACGCCGCCCCTGGAGGTGCTGCGCATCTTGGCCGAGGAGAACCACAGCCGGCTGCCGGTCTTCAAGGACGACATCGACCACGTGGTGGGCGTGCTCCACTCACGCGACCTGGTGCCACTCCTTCAGCACCCGGAGCTCATCGTCCTGCCCGACATCATCCGACCGGCGGTCTTCGTCCCCTGGCTGAAGCCGGCGGGCGACCTGTTGCGCGAGATGCAGGGCCGGCGCATCCACATGGCGATGGTGGTGGATGAATACGGCGGCTTCATGGGCATCGTCACCCTGGAGGACATCCTCCGTGAGATTGTCGGCGACATCGGCGACGAGTTCGAGGTGCGGCAGACGCGTCTGGAGAAGCAACCCGACGGCTCGTCCCTTGTCGATGCCGGGCTGGACGTGGAGGCGTTCGCCAAGGCTTTCAGCACCCCCCTTCCGAAGGGCGAGTACGGCACGCTGGGCGGATACTTGAACTCGGTGGCCGGAACAATTCCCGAGGTGGGGGACCGCTTCTCGCTGGACGGGCTGCAATTCACCGTGGCCTCGAAGAAAGGGCAGCGTCTGGACCGCGTCCGCGTCAGCCGCTCCAAGAGCGCGCCGTCAAGTCCGCTGACGGCTCCGCCCGCCGCCGGTGCCAAGCGCACGGGCTGAAGTGGGGAGCGCTCGTAGCGCCCAAGGGACCTGCGTTGGTTGCGGCTCCCTAACGTCCGAGCAATGGGTTGAGCGACTCGACCGAGAGCGGCCACCCATTGCGCTGCGCGGAAACCTGCAGCGCCCGCATGAAGTCTGCGGCTGTCTGGAACCGCCGGGCTCGGTCTGCAAAGAGTGCCTGCCGCGCCACCCGCACCAGGTAGTCGGGGAGGCCGGTTCGCACCGTGTCCAGCACCGGGACGCGCGCGTCACGGACGCGGTGCAGCAGCTCCAGGTCAGTCTTGCCGGAGAAGAGCCGGCGGTTGGCGAGCAGCTCCCACAAGAGGATGGCCGCGGCGTAGACATCGCTGCGCGCATCGCTGGGCTCGCCGAGGACTTGCTCCGGGCTCATGTAGGCAATGGTTCCTCGCAGCGCGCCGCTCTCGCCGCGAGGTTGGCCCTCCAGCTCCGCGACGCCGAAGTCGGTGAGCTTCACGTCTCCGCCCACGCTGAGCAGGACGTTGGCGGGGTTGACGTCCCGGTGCAGGATGGGGACGGGAGGCGTGGCACCGGCACCCTGGTGGAGATGGTCGAGGCCGGCGAGCACGCACCACACGATGTAGCAGGCTGCCGGAACCGGCATCGGCGTCCCGGCGTCAATGAGCAGCTGGAGGAAGTAGGCCAGGCTCCGGCCGGGGACGAGCTCCTGCACCATCAGGTAGTCCTGCCCGGCCTTGAAGCAGCGGTAGGTGCGCACCAGATGCGGGTGCTGCAGACGCACCGCAAGCTTCGCCTCGTCGATGAAGTGCTTCACGTAGCCGCCATCGTTGCGGTAGCTCGGCAAGAGGCGCTTGAGGACGACTTCCTCGGGCTCACCCTCGCTGCGCTCGGTGCCGGCCAGCGCGCGCGCCTGGTAGACCTCGGCCATCCCGCCGACTGCCAGGCGCCCGACAATCTCGTAGCCTCCGAGCTCTCGTTCCAGCGGCATCGGGAGGTGACACTACCCCGGCCGGGCGTCACCCGCCGGAGAGGACGAAGGCGCCCAGGGGCTCTGGACGCGCGAGCTCCTCAGGACATCAAGGGCTTTGGTGCAGCAACATCGTCGAGTTCTCGGTCGCCAGGAGGGCTTTGTCGACGACTGCCGGGTCTCCGCTCACCATGAGAACCGCCGTCTTGCGGCAGGCACTCGCCACGCGGGCGAGAGGCCGCTACCTCATCACCGCGGGCCGTCCGCCGACTCAGGGTGATTAGGACTCCCGGCCTCCGGTGCCCCCGCTCGTCTTCAGGACGTTCATCGCCAGGGCAATCATCGAGCCCACGTCGGCGGCGTTGGCGGGGAGCACCAGGGTGTTGCTGGCCTTGGCCAGCTCGCCGAACTTGCTGACGTACTGCTCCGCCACGCGGAGCCGGACCGCCTCGAAGCCTCCCGGGACGGTGATGGCGTCGCCAACCTTCCGGATGCCTTCGGCGGTGGCCTGGGCGATGGAGAGGATGGCGGTGGCTGCACCTTCGGCCTCGTTGATGGACTGCTGCTTCTTCGCCTCCGAGGCCTTAATCACCTGCTGCTTCTCGCCCTCGGCGTTGTTGATGGCCGCGTCTCGGGCCCCCTCGGAGGTGAGAATGACGGCGCGCTTCTCTCGCTCGGCGCGCATCTGCTTCTCCATCGCGGCCAGGACATCCCGGGGCGGGGTGATGTTCTTGATTTCATAACGGAGGACTTTCACCCCCCAGGACTCCGAGGCCTTGTCCAGCTCGCTCACCACCATCATGTTGATGTGCGTTCGCTCCTCGAAGGTGCGGTCGAGCTCGATTTTGCCCACCTCGCTGCGGAGGTTGGTCTGGGCAAGCTGGCTGATGGCGAACAGGTACTGCGACACGCCATAGGAAGCTCGTTCGGCGTCCATGACTTTCAGATAGAGGACGCCGTCCACGGCGACCTGGACGTTGTCTCTGGTGATGCAAACCTGCTCGGCGATGTCGACCGCCGTCTCCTTGAGCGAGTGACGGTAGCGAATGGCATCCGCGAATGGCAGGAGCACGTGAAAGCCGGCGCTGAGCGTCGAGTGGTACTTGCCCAGTCGCTCCACGACGAAGGCCTGCTGTTGCGGCACCACCACCGCCGTCTTGGCCAGGACGAGCAACACCACCAGGGCCAACACCACCACCACAATGAGTCCGGTCATCGTCCCCACTCCTGCAAGGTCTCCGGGCGAATCCAGAGAGTAAAGCCCTCCACCCGCTCCACGCGGCAGCGCACGCCTTTGGCCAGCGTCCCGGGTTCCACGCTCCGCACCGTCCAGCCGCTGCCCCGCAGCTCGGCTTTTCCCACCGCTCCTGGCGGGAGGTCCTCGAGCAGCGTCGCCACCTCACCGAGGAGCGAATCGATGGGCGGGAGCGAGCGCGCCGGCGTCTTGACCCGCGCTAGAAGCGGACGGCGCAGCAAGAGCACCAGGCCCACCGAGCTACCGGAGAAGAGCAGCCATTGAAGCCAGGCGGGACCGGCGATGTCGAGACCGGTGAGCGCTCCCACCAGGAGCGCGGAAAGCCCGAAGAAAACGGCAAAGAAGCCTCCCGGCGTCAAAACCTCGAACGTCAACAGTCCGAGCCCGAGAAGGACCCACAGCCACCAGACCATGGCTTCTGCGCTCCTGACTTCAAAAAGGGGGAATGCTGCGGGAGGCGCGGGGACACTAGTCCCCGCGACGACATCGCCGCCAGAGGTGGGCGCCGCGCTGAAGCGGCGTCCGGCGCCGACTGGCGCCGGCACGTCACCCCACGCGCGGAACGCCGGCGGCCGGGGGCGCGGGCCCGGGGGCAGCACTTGGAGCGAATCCCCGAGGGGAGGCAGGGACGTTTGGGGTTGAATGCGCCAGGGAGAGACGCCGTGTAATGGCACCCCGGCCCCCCTCAGGGCTGGATGGAATCCGCCGAAGCGCATAGACGTTGCTTGGCAGGCGAGGGACGGGGGCCTTTTGTTTCGACGGGTCCACAAGCTTTCAACGCAGCTACACGCTTCGCACCCACATCACAGTGTCTGGCACATTGGGCCCTCGATGAAAGCACCGCTCGGTCAACTCCACGCCTCGGCATGGCTCCCGCTTTTCGCGGGCGTCCTTTCGAGCACAGGCTGCCAGGTCTACGACTTCGAGCCGGTCATCCCAGGAGCAGTTGCGCAGCAGGAGACCAGCGTCCCGCTCGCCTTCAACCAACCCAAGCCCAACCTCATGCTGCTCGTGGACAAGTCCGGCTCGATGTCGGACCCGGTGACGCCGCCCGAGGGCCCGAGCAAGATTGTCGTCCTGCAGCAGGTGATGGGCGAGTTCCTCGTCCCCGGCGTCCCCGACGCCGGGCCGCCGGTGGCGCGGGTGGGCCTGGCCAGGTTCCCCAACCAGGCCTGCGTTCCAACGACCGCCACCGATGTCCTGGCTGCCCTTCCGCCGGCGAGCGCCGGGGACTCGGACATCGTCCTGGAGAACGCCGCCGTGGCCGCCAACACTGCGCTTCAAGGGCTGACCCCGAGCGGCGGCACGCCGACCCAGGCCAGCCTGGAATTCATCGCCGACAACATCTCCGAGCTCAGCGACCCCTCGCGTGAGGACTTCGTTCTTCTGCTTACCGATGGGCTTCCCAACTGCAACAACAACCTCGACGCGCTCAGCTGCACCTGCACCAGCTCGCCGGCTCCGCCGTGCGTGGCCAACACCGACTGCCTGGACAAGGCGGCGACGGTGGCTCAAGTCCAGACCATGCGGACGGCAGGCATCCGCACCATCGTCATCGGCTTCGGCGCTGACGTGGTGGGAAGCATTGCCCAGGACACGCTTGAGGCGATGGCCGAGGCAGGCGGTTTCGTCCGGAAGTGCCCCAACACCAACCAGAGCTGTGGGCCCGGGAACGACTGCGTGCTGGCCACCGGCTTCTGCAGCGAGCAATTCTTCCAGGCGACGGACGGCGATACGCTCTCGGCCGCACTGGCCGAGATTGGCAGCACCCTCACCCAGACTGCCTGCGTCTACAACCTGGACGAGGTGCCCTCGGACCCTCGGCTGATCAGCGTGGTGCTGGACGGGACGCCCTACCTGACGGGGCCCGACACCTGGACGTACAACGCGACGAAGAATCAAATTGTTTTCCAGGGCGCGCTCTGCACCCAGCTCATGAACAATACGCCGCAGAACCCGGTCACCCTCGACATCCGGCTCTTGCAAATCATCCACTGAGGGTGTCCCGCGGGCCACTCTCGGACAGAGGGGCTCACTCCAAGAGGGACGCGTAGAGCTGCTCGTAACGCTGTGCCGAGACACGCCAGGAGAAGTCCAGGGCCATCCCGCGGCGCCGGAGCGCGTCGAGTCGGTCCTCGGAGCGCCACACCTCGAGCGCGCGGCCCATGGCCCAGGCCAGCGCATCGGGCTGGAAGTGCTCGAACTTGAAGCCGTCCCCATCAGGGAGTGCTGCGTCCCGCACCGAGTCGTCCAGGCCCCCGGTGGCCCGGACGATGGGCACCGTCCCGTAGCGAAGCGAGTACATCTGGTTCAGTCCACATGGCTCGTACTTCGACGGCATGAGAAAGAAGTCGCCCGCTGCCTCCACCTGGTGGGAGAGCGCGTTGTCGAAGCCGATGTGGACGGCGACCCGACCCGGAAACCGCGCGGCCAATGCGCGAAGCCCACGCTCGTAGTGCTCCTCCCCGCTTCCGAGGAGCACCACCTCGAAATCCGCGCGGGAAAGCATCCACGGCACCGCGGCGAGAACCAGGTCCACCCCCTTCTGCGCCGTCAGCCGGCTGACCGCGGTGAAGAGGGGGCGGGGCGACACCAGGTCCGGCTCAGGGAAGCCGAAGCGCCGCCGGAGCGCGGCCTTGCAAACGGCCTTCCCGGCGAAATCGAAGGCGTCGTAGCGGGCCGGGAGGAACGGGTCCAGCGCCGGGTCCCACTCCTCATCGTCAATTCCGTTGAGGATGCCGGTGAGTCGGTCGGCGCGGGCGCGGAGGACATTCTCCAGCATGCATCCGAACTCCGGGGTCTGGATTTCCCGGGCGTAGCTCGGACTGACGGTGGTCAACGCGTCGGCGCCGGTGATGCCCGCCTTCATGAAGTTGACGGTGTCGTAGAACTCGAGGCCCCCGGCATGGAAGAGCGACCAGGGCAACCCCAGGTCCGCCATTACCGACTTCGGGAAATTCCCCTGGTAGGCGAGGTTGTGAATGGTGAAGACGCTGCGCGCGGCGCCGAGCGCGGTGGCGGCAAAGCGGCCCCGGAGGGCTACCGCGGCCAGGCCGCACTGCCAGTCGTTGAGGTGAATGACATCCGGGGCAAACCCCATCAGCTGCGCAGCCTGGAGCGCGGCCACCGAGAAGAAGCCGAAGCGGCGGTGCTCGTCCCAGTCGGTCGTGTACAGGCCCGGTCGGCGGTAATACCCCGGATGGTCAATGAACCACACCTCGTGGCCCGGAGCGGCGCGCGCCACCAAGAGTCCCGCCCGCTCGACGCCGTAGGGAAAGCGGAGCCGCAGCGTGCGGCCGGTCGGCGTGAGGTTTCCTTTCACCGAGGCATAGAGCGGCGTCACCACCCGCACTTCGTGTCCGGAACGCGCCAGGGCAGCTGGGAGCGCCTTGGCCACGTCGCCGAGTCCTCCGGTCTTGCTGAAGGGCGCCACCTCAGAGGCCAGGAAGAGGATGCGCACGGCGAGATAGGACCTCGCCCGAGCCCAGGCCCGCCGTCAACCCTCTTCGTCTAAGGTGCGACAACGTGCACATGAGCGCGTCCATCCGAGAGGCCATCGACCTCTCCGCGGTGCTGGCCTCGGGCCTGAGCGGCGCCTTGCTGGCCAGCAAGAAGCGCTTCGACCTCGGCGGACTGGCCTTTCTCACCCTGGTGGCCGGGCTGGGCGGGGGGCTCATCCGCGACGTCCTCTTGCAACAGGGACTGCCGGTGGCCCTCAGCACGCCCAACTACTTGCTCACCGTCATCGCTGCGGCCCTCATCGGGTACGTCTTTGAGAAGTCCGTGCCACGTGTGCTACCGGCCATCACCGTCGTCGACGCTGCGGGCCTCGGCCTCTACGCCATCATCGGGTGCGTTCGTGCCTCGGAAGCCGGCCTGGGGCCGCTCCCCACCGTGCTGGTGGGCGTGCTCACCGCGGTCGGTGGCGGCATCCTCCGGGATGTCCTGGCCGGCGACCCGCCAGTCATCTTTCAGCGCGAGGTCTACGCCACCGCTGCGGTGCTCGGCAGTGTGCTCTTCGTCACGCTGAGCCGTCTCGGCGTCGGGCCAGATACGGCCGGCGCCGTGGGTTTCGCGGCGGCCTTTGGGCTGCGACTGGTTTCGGTGTGGCGCGGCTGGAACGTCCCGCGCCTCGGTGGCGCATCCTGAGGGCGTTATGGTGCGTCCTTCGATGTCCTCCGACCCTTTCCTTCGCTTCGCCGCCTGGTACGCCGAGGCGCAGAAGGCCATTCCGGTGGACGCCAACGCCATGGTGCTGTCAACGGTGGGGCCGGAGGGTCGACCGAGTGCTCGCGTCGTCCTGTTGAAGGGCTTCGACGCGCGCGGCTTCGTCTTCTACACCAACCTGCAATCGCAAAAGGGCCGTGAGCTGGCCGCCCACCCCGCTGCGGCGCTCACCTTTTACTTCCAGCCGCTCGGTCGACAGGTGCGCGTGGAGGGCCTGGTGTCCCCAGTCTTGCCCGAGGAAGCGGACGCTTACTTCGCCACCCGGCCCCGCGGCAGCCAGGTCGGCGCCTGGGCCTCGGCGCAGAGCGCTCCTTTGCCCAGCCGCCAGACGCTGCAGGCCCGTTTCGCCGAAGTCGAAGCGCGACACCAGGGCCAGTCCATCCCGCGGCCCCCGCACTGGTCGGGCTTCCGGCTGGTGCCGGACCGCATCGAGTTCTGGGTGGGGCGCGAGAACCGCCTCCACGAGCGGGAAGTCTTCATCCGGGAGCGCCCGGACGGCCCCTGGACGGTGCAGCACCTCTACCCCTGAAGGCCATGCCGCCCGTGCAACCGACGGTGGTGGTGGGAGGCGGCATCTCGGGTCTCGCCCTTGCGCTGTCCCTGCACCGGGAAGGGGTCCCGGTGACGGTGCTCGAGGCTGCCGAGACCCCGGGTGGTACCGCGCGCACGGTGGAGCGCGACGGTTTTCTTCTCGAGACAGGGCCCAACAGCGTGCTCGACCGCGACGGGGCGGTGGCTGCGCTGGCGAGCTCCCTCGGTCTCTTGCTCCGGCCGGCCTCCGAGAGCGCGCGCCTTCGCGCGGTCGTCCTCGGCGGGCGACTCCGGACGCTGCCCTCCACGCCTCCAGGATGGCTCGCTTCGGACGTCCTGCCCTGGCGGGCCAAGGCCAGGCTCCTCCTCGAGCCCTTCAGCCGGCGCGGTCCCCTGGGCGTGGACGAGTCACTGGGAGACTTCGCGCGGCGTCACCTCGGCCGCACCGTCACCTCCACCCTGGTGGACGCGCTGCAGACGGGCATCTGGGCCGGCGACATCGAGCGCCTCAGCGCCGCATCCGCCTTCCCGCGCATGGTGGCGCTCGAACGGGCCCACCGCAGCCTCCTCCTGGGAGCCCTCCGCAGTCGCCAGAGCAAAGGGGCCGGGAGGGTTGTGCCGCGCTCGGCCTCCCTGCAGGGTGGCCTGGGCGCACTCAGCCTGGCCGCAGCAGGCGCACTCGGCGAGCGGGTGCGGCTCGGCACCAAGGCGACGGCGCTCGAGCAAAACGCCAATGGCTGGACCATCGTTACTCCCCGGGGCCCCGTCGCGGCGGCGCGGGTGGTGCTCGCCCTGCCGCCCGCTGACGCCTCGAGCCTCGTCCGTCCCTTTGACGCCGGGCTGGCGGAGGGACTCGCGTCCTTCGCCTCGGTGGCGGTGGCAGTGGTGCACCTCGGCTTCCGCCCGGTGTTGGAGGCCGAGCCCGAGGGCTTCGGCTTCCTGGTCCCCACCAACGAGCGCCGGGACATCCTCGGCTGCATCTATGCCTCCTCCCTCTTCCCCTTCCGCGCCCCGGGTGGCGGCACGCTGCTCACCGTCCTGCTCGGCGGCGCGCACCGGGGAGAGCTCCTGGCCAAAGAGGACCCAGAGCTGGTGGAGCTCGCCCGGCGAGAGCTCGTCTCGCTTCTGAACGTGCGCCAGGTGCCCACGCTGACGCACGTCTTCCGCTGGCCACGGGCCATCCCCCAGTACAACGTCGGACACGCACGCCAGCTGGAGGCCGTCCTGGCGCAGGCCGCCCGCTGGCCCGGGTTGTGGCTCAGCGGCAACGCCTACGGCGGGGCAAGCGTGGCGGACTGCATCCGGTCCGCCTCGGAGATGTCACGTCAGCTTCGGGCCGGTTGACCACGCGCCCGCGGGAAGTCAAGGCCATCCGCGCCAGGGCAGCGGTCGACTTCCCAGACCGGCTTGCGTCCCACCCGCCGACTGAGGCAAGCCGGGGGGTAGCCATGGAGCCGGTGTCGGCACATAGCAGCTGGAAAGAGGCGGGCCGCGAGCTCGTTGCCGAGGCGCTGGACCCCACCAACTGGGTGGGTGTCGCGCCCGGCGAGGCGCTCTCCGCCCGGCCGGTGAGTCTCCAGCGCCGTGTCGGGACCACCCGGGTGGTGGCCTCGGTGGACGTGAGCGAACGACTCGGCCTTCTGCTGCACGTCGCCTTCCGCGGTCCGGCTCTGGACCCGATGGGAGCCGCGGCGTTGCTGGCGGCATTCCTCGACGGTTCCAGGCCACTGCTCCTCTCCGCGCGCTGGCAGGTGGAGGTGGATGCCCGCGGCTGGGTGCACTTCGTCAGGCCGTACCTGCCGCTCCTGCGGGCGTGACGGACCCGGGCCGCAGCGCGCGCGCGCGGGCGGTTTGTCC
>Ga0302326_10005643_pt1 | contig 28514 bp, 26 predicted proteins | sample Palsa_T0_3_FD_202264 | JGI IMG/M metagenome (GOLD analysis project Ga0302326, IMG submission 202264) | Peat permafrost microbial communities from Stordalen Mire near Abisko, Sweden - Palsa_T0_3 | ecosystem: Environmental > Terrestrial > Soil > Palsa > Peat permafrost | place: Sweden: Abisko... | reverse complement strand
GCGTGATGGCCGGCGGCGCCCCCTCGGGGGGCTGGTTCGCCTACACGCCGCTGACCGAGACCCCGTTCTCGTCGACCCAGGGCACCGACTACTGGGTCCTGGCGCTGCTCGTCCTCGGCGTGGGAACCGTGGCCACCGCCATCAACCTCATCGCCACCATCCTCACGCTGCGCGCGCCGGGTCTCACCATGGGGCGGGTGCCGCTCTTCGTGTGGATGACCTTCGTCACCTCGATCCTGATGGTCCTGGCCCTGCCGGTCCTCAACGCGGCCGTGGTGTTGCTGCTGGTCGACCGGCAGCTCGACGCGCACGTCTTTCTCGCCAGCGGCGGCGGCAACACGCTCCTCTGGCAGCACTTCTTCTGGACCTTCGGACACCCGGAGGTCTACATCATGGCCCTCCCCGCCTTCGGGATGATCTCGGAAATCATCCCCACCTTCTCGCGCAAGCCCATCTTCGGCTACGAGTTCGTCGCCGCCTCGACCGTCGCCATCGCCATTCTCAGCTTCGGCGTGTGGGCGCACCACATGTTCGCCGTAGGCCTCGGGCACAGCGCCGATCTGGCGTTTGCGGGGAGCAGCATGCTCATCGCCATTCCCACCGGCGTGAAGATCTTCAACTGGATTGGGACCATGTGGGGAGGCTCGATCCGCTTCACGACGGCGATGCTCTTCGCCACCGCGTTCCTCATCCAGTTCGTGGTGGGAGGCCTCAGCGGCATCACCTTCGCCGCCGCGCCGATCGACTGGCAGGTGACGGACACGTACTACGTCGTCGCCCACTTCCACTACGTCCTCTTCGGCGGCACCGCCTTCGCGATCCTGGGCGGCGTCTACTACTGGTTTCCCAAGATGAGCGGGCGCCTCCTCTCCGAGCGCCTCGGTCGCTGGAACTTCTGGCTGATGGTGGTGGGCTTCAACCTGACCTTCTTCGTCCAGCATTTCCTGGGCATTCTCGGGATGCCGCGGCGCGTATTCACCTATCCGGATCTGCCCTACTGGGGCGCGCTCAACATGGCCTCCACGGTGGGGGCGTTCGTCATGGGCCTGGCCGCGCTGGTCCTCGCCGCGAACATCGCCATCAGCCTGCGGCGCGGGAAGGTCGCCGGCGACAATCCGTGGGATGCCTGGACGCTGGAGTGGGCGACCACCTCGCCGCCGCCGCACGACAACTTCCACGAGGTGCCGCCGGTGCACGGACGCCGGCCGCTGTGGGATCTCGCGCACGCCGGCGACGCCGCGCAGCCGACCGAGCCGGTGGCGCCCTCCCGCCCGAGACGCGCCGAGCCGGTGCTCGACAAGGGCGTGGTGGCGGTCTGGAGCTTCATCGCCTCCGAGGCCGCGTTCTTTCTCATCCTGGTCATCGCCTACGTCTTCTTCAACCTGTCCGGAGTCGCGGGGGCCGCCGGACCGTCGGCCGCCAGCGTGCTGGACGTGCCGAAGACCGCGGTGTTCACCGGGTGCCTCTTCGCCAGCAGCTTCACGCTGTGGATGTCGGAGAAGAACCTGGAGCGCGAGGCGCACGGCGCGGCGGCGCGCTGGCTCCTCGTCACCGTCGCGCTCGGGGCCGTATTCCTGGTGGGACAGGCCAGCGAGTACCTGGGGCTCTTTCACCGTGGGGTGGGGGTGGCGACCAACCTCTTTGCCACGACCTTCTTCACCCTGACCGGGTTTCACGGATTGCACGTGACCATGGGTCTCGTCGCGCTGCTGATCGTCCTCGGCCGCCTTCTCGCGGGCGACTTCCGCCATCACCGGAGCTCGGTGCTCCGCGCGGTGGGCCTCTACTGGCACTTTGTCGACGTGGTGTGGCTGGTGGTCTTCTCCCTCGTCTATCTGAGGGCCGCCGGATGACCACCTGGGGCTTGCTGACGTCCTGCTGGTGGCTCGATCCGCTCGCACTGGCGGCGTGCCTGGCCGCGTCGATGGCCTACGCCATGCCCCCGGCCGGTCGCCTGAGGGTTCGCCGCGTCCCCCTGGCGGTGGCGCTCCTGGTCCTGGTCCTCGCGCTCATGTCGCCCATCGGCCGGCTCGCCGATGGCTACCTCTTCAGCGCGCACATGCTGCAGCACCTGCTCCTCGTGCTCATCGTGCCGCCGCTGGCGCTGCTCGGCGCGGGTCCCTTGCTGCGAGCGCGAAACGCGGGGAGGGTGGGCCGCGTTCTCGGGCGTCCGCTGGTGGCCTGGGGCCTCGGCGTGGGCGCCATGTGGCTCTGGCACGAGAGGACGCTCTGCGACGCCGCTTCGCACAGCGCGCTGGTCCACCGGGCGCAGGAGCTGTCGCTTCTGGCCATGGGAACGGCGTTCTGGTGGCCCATCCTCGCTCCGCGCGAAGAGGCTCGGCTCGAGCCGCTGCCCGGCGCCCTCTACCTTTTCACGGCCTGCGTGGCCTGCTCGCTCCTCGGCATCCTGGTCACGTTTTCGCCCATCCAGGTGTGCTCGGTCTACGCCCACCCGGTCGACCGCCTCGGCGTGATGACGCTCCTCCGCGAGGGCTGGGGGCTCACTGCCGAGAAGGACCAGCAGGTCGGCGGCCTCCTCATGTGGGTGCCTGCCTGCCTGGTCTACGCCATCGGGATCCTGGGCGTGCTCGGACGCCTCTTCCGCGAGGACGAAGCGCGCGGCGAGTCCTCGAGCCAGGAGGTGCGCTCGTGACCGAGCTGCGCGCGGGGTGGAACACGCCGAAGCCCGACCTCATCCCCCGCTCGACGGCGTGGCCGGCGGCGCTGGCCCTGGGGATCACCTTCCTCGCCTGGGGAATCATCACGTCCCCGGTGGTCCTGGGCGTAGGGCTGCTTCTCTTCGCGATCGCGCTCGCGGGGTGGATTGTGGAGATCCGTCATGAGCACAGAGAACGATAAGCCGCCCGCGGGGGAAGGCGGCCACCAGGCGCCGCCACCCGCCTCCCCCGAGGTGGTCGCGCGCCGTCGCTTCCTGGCGCGCGCCAGCGTGGGGATGGGGGGCTGCATGGGCCTCGCCGTGGGAGCGCCGCTGGTGGGGTTCGTGGTCGCCCCCCTCTTTCGCTCGGTCCCCTACGAGTGGCGAGCGGTCGGCAAGACGGCGGACTTCAAGGTGGGGGAGACGGTGTCGGTGATTTTCATGGACGCCTCGCCGCTGCCCTGGGCCGGCGTCACGGCCAAGACGGCCGCCTGGCTGCGCCGCATCAGCGACGACCAGTTCGTGGCCTTCGCCGTGAACTGCGCGCACCTCGGCTGCCCGGTGCGCTGGCTGCCCGATGCGCAGCTCTTCATGTGCCCCTGCCACGGCGGCGTCTACTACGCCGACGGCTCGGTCGCCGCGGGCCCTCCGCCGCACCCGCTCTCGCAGTACAACGTGCGTATCCGGGGGGACGACGTCGAGATCCACACTGGCCCCATCCCCATCGGCTAGCGCGACCACCCCCCGATGATGAAACGATTCCTCCAGAAGACGTGGGCCTTGCTCGACGACCGCCTGGGCATCGGCGCGATGCTGGAGCCCGTCATGCGCCACCCCGTCCCGCGGGGCGCGCGCTGGTGGTACGTCTTCGGCAGCGCCACCTTGTGCGCCTTCGTCATCCAGGTGGCGAGCGGGGTCACCCTGGCCTTCTCGTACATCGCCTCCTCGTCGCAGGCCTACGACACGCTCCTCTTCATCACCAACCAGGCGCCCTTCGGACGCTTCCTGCGCGGCCTCCACTACTACGGCGCGTCGGCCATGGTGCTCATGGTCGGCCTGCACATGGCGCAGGTGTTCCTGGCCGGCTCCTACAAGTTCCCAAGGGAAATGAACTGGATCACCGGCGTCCTGCTCCTGGTCTTCACCCTGGGCATGGGCTTCACCGGGCAGCTCCTGCGCTGGGACCAGAACGCCACCTGGTCGGTGGTGGTGGGCGCCGAGCAGGCCGGCCGCGCGCCCGTCCTCGGCCCCTACATCGCGCGCTTCATTCTCGGCGGTGACACCATCGGCGGGGCCACGCTGAGTCGCTTCTTCGCGATTCACGTCTTTCTGATGCCGGCGATGATCTTCGCCTTCCTCGGCCTGCACCTGATGCTGGTCCTGCGCCATGGCATCTCCGAGCCGCCGACGCCGGGGGAGCGGGTCGACCCCAAGACGTACCGCAAGAAGTACCAGGCGCTGCTGGCGAAAGACGGCGTCCCCTTCTGGCCGGACGCCGCGTGGCGCGACGCCGTCTTCGTCTTCGCCATGGTGGTGTCCATCGCGCTCCTCGCCTTCTTCATCGGTCCGCCGATGCTCGACAAGCCGCCCGATCCCAGCTTGATCGACGCCAGCCCGAGGCCGGACTGGTACCTGCTGTGGTATTTCGCGGTTCTCGCGCTCTGCCCGCCGAGCCTGGAGACGGTGGTCATCCTGGCGGCGCCGCTGGTCATCGGCGCGCTGCTCTTTTCCGCGCCCATACTCTCCAACAAGGGCGAGCGCAGCGCCCGCCGGCGGCCCTGGGCGGTGGCCATGGTGCTGGTGACGGTGCTGATGGTGGGGTCGCTGTGGATCGTCGGCGCGCGCTCGTACTGGTCGCCGAACTTCAGCGTGCCCCCGCTCACGCCCGACGTCGTCGGCGCCACCTCCGGACCGGTCGCCGACGGCGCACGCTACTTCCACGACAAGGGGTGCATCGACTGCCACCTCATCGAGGACCGGGGCGGACGGCGCGGACCGAACCTATCGCGCATCGGCGATCTCCTGACCCGGGAAGATCTGGTCATCCGCATCTCCAACGGCGGCCGGAACATGCCGGCCTTCGCCGGCACGCTGAAGCCGGAGGAGCTCGGCGCGCTGGTGGCTTTCCTGCAGACGCGCAAGGCCCACGGATCCTAGCCGCTGTCTCACGAGTCTCGCGAATCATCGGGCGGTTTGGAGAGGTTCACGGGAAGATGCGAGCGGGTGCCGTCAGTTGAAGGTGGTGTTGGTGATGGTCACACCGGCGTTGCCCTGCTTGTCCCCCGCCTCGACGTAGATGCCGGGGTGGGATTGCACGCTGCCGGTGTTGCTGTTGGCGACGAACGTGGACTGATCGATGGCCAGCTTGCCGTTCAGATCGTCGACCACCTGGAAGATGGCCCCCGAGCCGAGCTCGTTGGCCAGGTTGTTCGACAGCGCGGTGCCGCACAGGGTGAGCGTGTAGCTGTCCCCGTCGTTGTAGACGGCCCCGCCCAGCCCTCCTCCCGGCGTGCCGGGACGCGCCGGGTTTTCACCCATGCCCACCGCCGTGTTCCCGGAGAAGAGGCTATCGAGCAGCGTCCACGACGTGCCGATGCTGCCCAGCGCTCCGCCGTTGGAGCCCGAGTCATCGCTGAAGGTGCTCTCCACGACGTACACCGGCGCGGTCTGGTTGAAGGTGTAGATGGCGCCCCCGGCGTTGTCCTGACCCAGCGTGGGCTGGGTGCTGGCGGTGACGCGGATGTCGAAGGCGCGGAAGGTGCCGCCGCCGACGTACAGCGCTCCCCCGCCGAGGATGCTGCGGGTCGGGTCGGCGTCCCCCATTCCGGCCGTGAAGGCGATGTTCTGCACCACGAGGTGCGGCGCGTCCTGCGCCTGGCAATGGGACGTGGTGTAGTGAAGCGTCTGGTCGCAGGTATTCTGGTAGAGAATCCGATTCGCGCCGCCGCCGCTCAACGTGACCAGGTTGCCGCCGTCGAGCGTCACGCTGCCATCCCCCAGCCCGCCGTCGTTGAGGATGTCGATCTCCGGGACCACGATGGTGATGGGCGCGGGGCCGCAGGCGAAGGTGACCACGCCTCCGGCATGCACCGCGGCGATGACGGCGTCCGCGGTGCAGCTCGCGGCCGTCCCCGTTCCCACCACGGTGGTGGGATGCGAGACGTCGGCCGCCTGCGCGGCGGCGGGGATCGCGCATTGCCCGGCGGGATTGCCGTTGGGAAGCGAGGCCGATCCCGCGTCTCCCCCCGACGAGCCGCCGCTGCTCGAACCGGAGCCGGAGCTCGAACCGGAGCCGGAGCTCGAACCGGAGCCGCTGCTCGAACCGGAGCCGGAGCTCGAACCGGAGCCGCTTCCCCCGGAGCTGCCGCCCGAGCCTTCGCTGCCGCCCTCCGGGCCCACAGCGGCGTCGGCGGCGCCCGGCGTGGCGGAGCTCCCGCCGCAGCCGGCGAAGGCGACGCCCGCACCCAGTACGCCGCTGAGTGCGTACCTGCCGGCGAACGAACGCGCGGCCGCGAGGGTCGTCTTGACCATGGGCTCTCCTCCGCAGATCATTCTGACCGTAGGATGGGCGACCGCAAACTTCGCAGCGAGCCCAAGAACACCGAACGCGTCTCGGCGCCGATCGTGAAGAAGCCCAAGGGACGGATTCCGGAGCTCGACGGGATCCGCGGTGCGGCGATTCTCATGGTGATCGTCTGGCACTATTTCTTTTCCCAGATTCACCCTTCACCCCATTCGCTGCTGTCGGCGATGGCCATTCCCTTCCGTCTGTGCTGGAGCGGCGTCGACCTCTTCTTCGTCCTGTCCGGCTTTCTCATCGGAGGAATCCTGGTCGATAGCCGCGAGGCCGCGAACTACTTTCGAGTGTTCTACGTCCGCCGCGTGTGCCGCCTGGGCCCCGTGTACCTGCTGCTTCTGACGTCGTTTGCGCTGGTCTACCGGCTGAGCGATCCCCACGGACGCTTCTCCTGGCTGCTGGAGAATCCGCTGCCCGGCGCGTCGTATGCGACGTTCACGCAGAACGTGGTCATGGGCCTCCGCGGCACCTTCGGTCCGACCTGGCTGGCACCGACCTGGTCGCTGGCGGTGGAAGAACAGTTCTATTCCATACTACCCGTGCTGGTCTGGGCCCTCTCCCCCAAAGCGCTCCATCGAACGCTGCTCGTTGCCATATGCGCCGCGCCGCTCCTGCGAGCGCCCTTCTCCGAGATCGTCGGCCAGGTGGAGATGCCGATGCGCTCGGACTCTCTTCTTCTGGGGGTCCTGGTGGCCATCGGCGTTCGCGACGAGTGGTTCCTGGCGACCCTGCGGTCGCAGCGGCGCACGCTCGGCGGGGTGTTGCTGGTGCTGCTGGCGGGAGCCGCCCTCATGTGCGTTCATGGCTCGTGGTTCGGGGTGTTCATCCAGACCTGGCTGGCGGCGCTCTACTCGGTGCTCATCCTGACCCCGTTCGCCGACGGCCACGCCTTGGTCTCGCGCGCCCTTCGGGCGGGCGCCCTTCGTTTCTTCGGCCAGATCTCCTATTCGCTCTACCTGGTTCATCAGATCGTGGCGGGGCTCCTGCACGGTCTCGTCTACGGGCACGAGCCGCGCATCGACGACCTTTCCAGCGCCGCCCTCACCGGCCTGTCCCTGGGGATCTCGGTCGCCCTCGCGTACGCCATCTTCCACCTGATCGAGAAGAAGGCCGTCGCCTACGGGCACCGCCACGTCTACGTCGCGAAGCGCGAAGCCGCCGCCGTGACCACGAGCGCGCCGGGGATCTGAGGCGCGGTGGCGCCCCGTCGGACCCTGGCGGCCTTGTCGGTGCTCGCGGTCATCCTCGTTCCGGCGGCCTGCCGGCGAGGTGGGCCTGCCAGCCCGCCTGCCGCGTCTCCGGCGCCCGATGCCTCGGCGTCCCTCTCCACGGCAGCCGCCGCATCCGGTCGTTCCCTCGATCCCCCGGCCGTGCACAACCCGCCCGTGCCGCGGGATCTCCAGGCGCTCCTGGCCGCGCCGCGGAGGAAGCATTGCCCGCCCCATCAGGTCGCGCCGGGAGTGTGGGTGCGCTTTCATTGCGGCGCGTTCGACGTCGTCGCCAATGCGCGCCACGCGGACCCGGCCAAGCTGCGCATGCTGCGCCACGGGCGGTTGCGGCTCGATAGCCCCCTCGGCAGCGCGCAACTCCCCGGAGACGGCGGTCTGACGGAGGAGGACTGGCGAAGGTTGCTCCCTCGCTGGGTGGATCACCGGCTGGCCGGCACCGAGGGGCCGGTGATGAACCAGGCGCAGGTGGGATGCTGCTCGGCCTTCTCCCTGGCCGCCGCGCTGAACAACGGCATTCGCCGCCAGAACCGGGGCGACGTCCTCTCGCCCATGCACATCTGGTCGCACTACTTCACCGCCGGCATGTCGCCGGCGAGCACCCAGAACCAGGGACGCCCGCTCGCCGTCCTGTCCTTGTGGCCCTACGACGAGGTCGCGGCCTGCAAGATCAGCCAGGAAGACGACGCCTGCGACCGGTACTACCACGTGCAGAAGGAGCTGCCGCCCTGGGAGGCGGCGATCCAGCAGAAGCGCGACGCGGCGGACGTGCAGGGTACCTGGCGACTCACCTCGGTGACCTGCGTCGCCGGATCGCTCTGCAACGCGGCGACGCCCGGCGGGGACAGCGACCCCGCCATCGTCGCCGCGTACATCGCCACCGGCGCCGACCTGTGGGCGGCGCTGTGGATCGACGAGCAGGCCTGGTACCACCCGGCGAGCGGCAGCATCCCCGATTACACGGTCCCGGCCGGGGCCATCGACAGCGGCACCGGGGAAGGGCACGGCGTGGCCCTCTGCGGGTACGACTGGAGCTCCGGCACGCTGCGCTTTCTGGTCCACAATAGCTGGGGCGACACCTGGGGCGATGAGGGATACGCCTGGGTCTCGGCGGCCATGATCGCCAAGTACCTGCAACAGGCCTACAAGGTCACCGTAGAGAATCTGTCCTCACCGCCACCGCCCCCGGGCGATCCCGATGCGCTCACCGACGACGATTGTCCCGAGGACGAGCTGGTCGATTCGGTGACCGGCGCATGCGCGCGGATCTGTCCCGGGGAGACGCGCGCGGCGAGAGGACAGTGCTCCGGCTCACACGATGCGGGGGCCACGCCGCCGCCATGAGCGCGGCCCCGGTGGGCGCGAGTCGCCTCGGCGTCTTCATTCGCCCGGCGACGCCAGCGTCTGCGCGGCGATCTCGCTCCGCTTCCGTCGCTTGGCGCGTCCGCCCATGCGTCCGATCTCCTTCATGTGCTCCTTGTCGTTGCTCACCACTTCGCCACCCTTGCGTCCGGCGACGCGCGCCTCCTCGCTGGTGAACTCGTGCGCCTTTCCCTGCGCGTGAGCCGCGCGCCCACCGAGTCGGGCGATCTCTTTCTGCTTGTCGGGATCCAGTGCTGCAAAGCCGCGTTTGGACATGCGCATGATCGAAGCAGAGGCGCGGGGTGGCAGCATCGCGGCTCGTCCGCTCGAACGTGCGGTTCGTCGGAAACTGGCCCTGGACATCGGAGAGACCAGTGCGCTTGCGGCGCGCGAGTGCGACAGGGGCTGAAACCCAGAGCCAGGAACATTCGCACCCCACCGCACCTCAGCGCCTTCTTTGCGAAGACGCGATGGAAGGCGCAGCGCGCCGTGCGCATAAGCCGAGAAGAGGCGGCGCGAACATCCGAGGAAGGGTGGGATCGATGGCGTTCAATCGCAGGGCGTGGGCAGGTCTGGTCGTGGCGGCAACGGTTCTCCTCGCCGAGAGATCGGCGCTCGCGGCGAGATCGTCGCATGCGGTCGCGGGCGTCGGCGGTCGACACGTCGATCGCCTGGGTCGCACGCTGGAGGACATGTGCCCCGCCGACCTGCGCGGACCGCACGACGCGCGCTGCTACGGTCAATTCATAAGGCCCCTCGCGCCCGCCGCGCCCCCGTCCATGCCGATGGGCCTCGGCGCGACCGACCTCGCCGCCGCGTATTCGCTGCCGTCGACCCGCCGGAGCGGCGGGGCCATCGTCGCACTGGTGGACGCGTACTCGTACGGCACCGCGCTGGCCGACCTCAACACGTATCGCATCGAGTACGGTCTGGCGGCGCTCGCGCCCTGCAACGGACTCCCGACGACGGGCGGCGCCGCGTGCCTCGCCATCGTGAACCAGACGGGGGGAAGCACGCCGCCCGGCGCCGATCCTTCGGGCGGCTGGCCGGCGGAGATGGCGCTCGACATGGACATGGTGAGCGCCGGGTGTCCCGACTGCAGCATCGTCCTCGTTCAGGCCGACACGGAGAGCAACGGCGACCTCGACGCCGCCGTGGACTACGCGGCCAGCGTTCCCGGCGTCGTCGCCATCAGCAACAGCTACGGCTGGCCGGAGACCGGCGAAGGCACGCCGTTCCTCGACGCCGACGCCAGCCACTACGCGCATTCCGGCATCCTCATTCTCGCGGCGTCCGGGGATCAGGACTACGACGACCAGGGCGAGGAAGGCACCGGACCCAGCTTTCCCGCCTCGGCGCCGACCGTTCTGGGAGTGGGCGGCACGCTCCTCTCGCCGTCTGGCACGGCGTGGACGGAGACGGTGTGGAACGACGGCATCCAGAAGACCGGAGCCGAAGGCGGCGGCAGCGGCTGCAGCACGCACTTCGGCCGACCGAGCTTCCAGCTCGCGCTGAGCACGGGATCGTGCGCCGCTGCATGGCGCGCCTCGGTCGACGTGTCGGCGGCCGCGGACTTCGACGCCGGTCCGGACGGCGGCGGCATCCTCATCTACCAGTCGCCGGCGGTCGGGAGCGGCGGAGGCGCAAGCGCCGGAGACGGGGGATGGGAGCAAGTGGTCGGCACCAGCGCGGCAGCCCCGCTGGTGGCAGGCATCTTCGCGCGCATGGGGGTGGCGAGCCAGGTGGGGGCGGATCTCGGGTTCGTGTACGCGAACGCGATGGCCTTCAACGACATTGCCGACGGGAGCACCAACGATTCGACCGGCATCTGCGACGACGTGATGTGCGTCGCCGGCGTCGGATGGGATGGACCGACCGGGGTGGGCACGCCCAACGGCGCGGCCCTGGCCGCTCTGGGGAGCTCGTCGGGCACTGGGTCGGGCAGCCAGTCGACCAGCGAAGCCGGCAGCGAGTCCACCAGCGAAGCCGGCAGTGGGTCGACCCGCGACGCCGGCAGCGGGTCGACCCGCGGAGCCGGCGGCGGGAGCTCGGGAAGCGAGGGCTCCGGCGGAAGCGCCAGCAGCGACGGGAACACGGGCAGCCGGCTGGGCCACGCGAGCTCGGGAGACGCGGGCAGCGGCGACTCGTCGGGATCGAGCCCAGGTCCCGACGCTCCGGGCACCGACGCCGGGTCGCTCGACGACAGCGCCGCCCTCGGCGACCCCACCCGCCACGCGTGCGGGTGCGTCGTCGTCGGTGGCTCGTCTCCCGTCGACCCGCGCGCGGCTCTGGCCCTGGGCGGAGCCGCGTTGATCCTGGCGTCGCGCTGGCGCCGATGGAGAGCGGACGGTCACGCCGGGCCGCGAGCGTCTCTACTGGAGAGTCCCGGTCCACACACCCGAGTAGGTACCCGTGTAGGCGACTCCTTGAGGCGTGGTGCCCGAGTAGACGCCGGAATTCGGCTGCGAAAAGGCGCCGCTGGTGAACGAGACGGTGCAGCTCGTGCAGCAGTTCGTCTGCGTGTTGCCGTTGACGTCACCGGTAAAGCACGTGCCGCCCACGGCGGTCCCTCCGGCGTCCTCGGGACTCGTCGCGCCGGCGTCGGCGAGCGTTCCAGTCGAGCCCGACATCACGAAGAAGGCGGTGCCACTGGGAGGGTTGGGGGGGACCTGCCAGGACAGCTCGACCTCGGTGCTGGAGACCGTGCTGACGGTGATGGTCGCCGCCGAGCTGCTGCTGCCGGATTCGGTGTTGGGGGAGGTATTCTGGAACGTGCCGGTGAAGGTCGCGTTGTAGACGCCGGCGAACCCGGGGGTGGCCCCGCCGCCATCGCCGCCGGTGCCGATACCGGCGTCGCCCCCGGCGCTGGAGCCGGAGCTGGAGCTGCCGCAGCCGGCAGCCACGAGGAGAGCCGTGAACGAGAGAAGCGAGAGGAGAGAGGGCTTGGCGGAAATCATGATGATCCGACGAATGGTCGGCGCCCAGGGCAGGCCCTGTCAATGGTGACGGGGCGACATCGCCGCGGATCTGTGCCACATCGACCCTGCCATGAAGGTCTCATCGTGGGCCCCGCCCTTGGCGCTTGCTTCGATGGCGCTCACCGCCTGCGGCGCGCCCCCGCCGTCTCCTGCGACGCCGGCGGCGCCGCCCGTGGCACTGGCGCCTCCGCCGGTGGCCGCCGTTCCCGCGGCTCCCCTTCCCGCCGCGCCCGACGACCGTGCGCTGCGCGCGAAGCTCGCCCAGTTCGTCCCGGCGGTGATCACCGCCGACCTCTCCACGCTCCCGCCGGCCGAGAAGCTGGCGCTCGACGCGGTGATCGCCGCAGCGAAGCTCCTCGACCCGGTGTTCGATCGCCAGGCCTGGACGGGCAATCCGGCCCTTCGCGTGCACCTGGCGGAAGACCGCACGCCGTACGGAAAGGTGGTGCTCTCCTACTTCGACCTGATGCGCGGCCCCTGGGACCGGCAGGATCACTTCACGCCGTTCGCCACCGACCGCCCGCGTCCCCCCGGCGCCGGCTTCTATCCCGAAGATCTCACCGCCGATGCCTTCAAGGCGTACGTCGTCGCTCACCCGGAGTGGAAAGAGACCCTGGAGAGCCTCACCACCGTGATCGTTCGCGACGGCGAGCAGTTGAAGGGCGTGCGCTACTCGCAGGCTTATGCCGAGTGGCTGAAGCCCGCCGCGGCGCGTCTGCTCGAGGGGGCCGCTGCCACGCGAAACCGGTCGCTGGCGAAGTTTCTCACCTCGCGCGCCGCGGCCTTCGCCTCCGACGAGTACCGTCAGAGCGACAAGGACTGGATGGACCTCGACTCGCGCGTGGAGCCCACCATCGGTCCGTACGAAACGTACGACGATGACCTCCTCGGGCTGAAGGCGTCGTTCGAGTCCTACGTGACGGTGAGCGATCCCGGCGCGTCGGCCAAGCTGGCCAGGTACAAGAGGCTCCTGCCGGACATGGAGAGGAACCTGCCCATCCCCGCCGAGGCGCACGGAAAGCGCGGCGGCGACAGCCCCATCCGCGTGGTGGACCTGGTCTTCAGCAGCGGCGAGGCGAGGGGGAGCGTGCAGACCATCGCCTTCAACCTGCCGAACGACGAGCTGGTGCGAAAGGAGAAGGGCGCCAAGAAGGTCCTCCTGCGAAACCTCATCGAGACCAAGTTCGACCGCATCATGCGGCCGCTGGCGGAGCGGATCGTCGATCCCTCGCAGATCGGCCTCCTCTCTTCGGAGGCCTTCTTCGACGAGACCCTGTTTCACGAGCTGAGCCACAGCCTGGGTCCCGCCTTCGTGCGCGACCAGGCGACGAAGCCCGCACCGCCCGCCCCTCCGCGGAAAGAGGTCGAGGTGCGCGTGGCGCTGGAGTCGAGCTACTCGGCCATCGAGGAGTGCAAGGCCGACGTGACGGGCGCCTACGACATCCTTTACCTGGTGAAACGCGGCGAGCTGCCGCGGGCGTTGCACGACCAGCTCCTGGTGTCCTATTTCGCGGGCCTCTTCCGGAGCTCGCGCTTCGGCGTGGCCGAGGCCCACGGGCAGGGCGCGGCGGTGCAGATCAACCGCTTCGTGGAGGAGGGCGCGGCGCGCTTCGATCCAGCCTCGAAGCGCTATACGGTGGACCTCGTGAAGCTCGAGGCGGCCATCGGCAAGCTGGTGCACGACCTGTGCATCATCGAGTGGACCGGCGACAAGGCGGCCGCCGATGCGCTGCTGGCCAGGTACGGCGTGATGAGCGACCCCATGACGGCCGCGATGAGCGGCCTGGAGGGGATTCCCGTCGACGTGAAGCCCATCTATCCGCTCGCGGGCGAGAGCGCCCCCTCCCCGTAACGCGCCCATGCCTGCTCTCAGCGCGCAGCATCTGCGCAAGGCCTTCGGAGTACAGACCGTCCTCGACGACGCGACCTTCACCCTCGCGCGCGGCGAGAAGGTGGCGCTCATCGGGGCCAACGGCGCGGGGAAGTCCACGCTGGCCAAGATCCTGGCCGGGGTGGAGACGGCGGACGGCGGGACGGTGAGCGTGCGGCGCGGGCTGATGGTGCGCTACCTCGCGCAGGAGCCGGAGCTCGACCCGAGGAAGAGCGCGCGCGACGCCGTCTGCGAGGCCATCGTCGCGCATCCGGCGGACGTCGAGGAGGGGCGGGATCGCGCGCACGAGGCCCTCGCGCTTCTTCATCGCCTCGGCGTGGCCGATGTCGAGCGCCCTTGTGGAGCGCGCAGCGGCGGCGAGAAGCGTCGCATCGCGCTGGCGCAGCTCCTCGTGGCCAGCCCGGACGTGGCCATCCTCGACGAGCCTACCAACCACCTCGACGCCGACACCGCCGCCTGGCTCGAAGATCTCCTGGCCAACGACTTCCCGGGCGCCATCGTCCTGGTGACCCACGACCGCTACTTCCTCGACGCCATCGCCGAGCGCATCGTGGAGCTGGAGCGGGGCCGGCTGGTCTCCTACCCCGGCCGCTATGGGGATTATGTAGAGAAGAAGGCCGAGCTCATGGCCCACGAGGGGCGCGTGGAGCAGAACCGCCAGAACATCCTCCGGCGCGAGCGAGAGTGGCTGTCGCGTGGCCCCAAGGCGCGTGGGACCAAGCAGAAAGCGCGCATCCAGCGCGCGAACGCCCTCGAGGCGCAAGGATCGGCGACGGCGGGCCGACCGGGCGAGGTGGCACTGGTGGCGGCGTCGGCGTCCCGCGAGGGCAAGACGGTGCTCGAGCTACGCGCCGTTGCGCTGGCTCCCGCCGAGGGCGCGGCACCGCTGAACGCGCCGTTCGACCTCATCCTGTCGTCGGGCGATCGCATCGGCGTGGTGGGACCCAACGGCGTCGGCAAGACCACGCTGATACGCGCCATCCTGGGGCAAGGGCGCTTCGCGTCCGGCGAGATGGTGATCGGCAAGAACACGCGCATCGCCTACCTCGATCAGGCGCGCGCCAAGCTCGACGACGACAAGTCGATCTTCGACGACGTGCGCGGCGAGGGCGGCGGCACCACGGTGAGCCTCGGCCTGCGCGACCGCGGGACCATGGACCTGCGGAGCTATCTGGAGCTCTTTCTCTTCGACGCCGCCAAGCAGCGCCAGAAGGTGGGCTCCCTCTCCGGCGGTGAGCGCGCGCGGGTGGCGCTGGCCAAGGTGCTGCGCGAGGGGGCGAACCTCCTGCTCTTCGACGAGCCCACCAACGATCTAGACCTGCCGACGCTGGGCGCGCTGGAAGAGATGCTCACCGAGTTCACCGGGTCGGTCCTGGTCGTCACCCACGACCGGGCCTTTCTCGATCGGGTGGCGACGTCGATCCTGGCCTTCGAGCGGGACCCCGCGGGAGGCCCGGCGCGCGTGACGCGCTATGCTGGCGGCTGGCAGGACTACATGGCGCAGAAGCAGCGCGCGAACGCCCCGCCGCCTCCGCCCCCCGCGGCCGTGGCGCCCAGCGCCCCGAAGCCCAAGGCCAAGAGCAGCCTCACCTACGGCGAGCGCCTGGAGCTGGCGGGGATTCTCGACCGCATCGAGGCCGCGGAGAGCGCGGCGGTGGCCCTGGAGAAGAAGCTCGCCGAGCCGGGCCTCTACGCCGATCGCGGGAGCGACGTGGCGGCGCTGAAGCTCGACATGATGCGCGCGAAGGCCGGAGCGGCGAAGCTGGTCGCGCGGTGGGAAGAGCTGGAGAAGAAGAAGGGGTGAGCCGCGCCGCTTCGCGCCCGGCCTCCACGGTCAGGGCCGCGCGGTCTTCCGGCAGGCGAGAAACACCTCGTCGACCTGGGTGACGTCCATCATGCCCGCCGTGAGCCGGAGCTTCTTCTGGAACAGCGCGCCCAGCCGCAGGATGACGCGGTCGTACCACCAGATGGCGCGCCTCGGCCGGTGGATGAGCGCCCAGACGGCGAAGTCGAGCAGCAGCGAGGAGCGAGGCTGCATGCCGTAGACGGCGCTGCCGGTCACCGTCAACCCGTGGCGCGCGAGCTTGGAGAGGAGCTCCTCCGGCTCGTAGCGGCGACGGTGACCGACGAGATCGTCGAACTTGGACCATCGCGAAGCGTGCAGCGGCGCCGAGATCAGCAGCGTCGATGACGGCGCGGCGACCCGCGCGAGCTCGTAGAGGGCCGCGTCGTCGTCGTCCACGTGCTCGACGATGTCCAGCGCCGCCACCAGATCGAACTCGCCGTCCCCGAAGGGAAGACGCGACACCGTGCCGATCTGCGCGCTGGCGCCGCGCTCTCGCAGCTTGGTCACGGCGGGGAGACTGGCATCGACGAAGCAGGTCCCCTGGAGGGGAAGGCGCGGCCGGAGCCCCGGCGCCACCTCCAGCCGCGACTGCGACGGCGCGAGGAGTGAGCGCACGAGGGGCCAGGTGTTGAAGCTCTCCGGCGCGGCCAGCCGCGATTGCCGCCAGAGCGGATCGTAAAAGCCCAGGTTCACTCGCAGGAGCTCCTCGTCGGTGCGAGGACGGGTCCGTTCGGCTGCCACTTTCGCCAGCATGGCCATCGAGGTCCCTCGTGGGAAGGCGCCGTGCGCGCGGCGGCACTGGCACAGCGTTCGCACCAGCCCGGATCCGCCCCTTGCCCACCTCCCCGGCCACACCCCTCCCCGCCACGAACGCCCTCGTGAAATGCCCACCGCGGATGCTCCGGCGATGGATTCCCGGCAGCCCGAGGTGTGCGCGGACACTGTGCAGTGGGGTGATGTTGTCGATGGTCGCGTGCGCACCACCGGCGCACGACGCGCGGGACCCGCCCCCAGCGCCGGCGGTCGCGTCCGCCGACCCCGTGCCGGTGGCCAAGCCGGTCGAGCGCGGGGCGGTGGGCGACAGCGATCTGCGCGTGATGCTGGGGGAGCTCGCGTCGACGAAGGCCTGCGAGCTGGTGCGGGGTCAGTTTCGCCCCCTGCGCGCCGTGGACCGTCCCGACGTCGTCACCGGCGTCATGTGGATCCGCGACTGCAAGATCATCAGCGCCGGCACCCAGGTGACCTTCGTGCTCTCCGGGAACGGCTGGCAGTGGGCCGAGCAGGAGCAGAAGAAGGCCGGCGGCACCTTCGCCATCCACCAGTACGTCAAGTTCGGGATGACCGCGACCCTCCCCGGCGCGCTCGACCTCGCTTACGACCGCCGCGATCACGTGCTCTCGCTGTGGCTGACGCCCGCGCAGCTCCCGGAGGTGGTCTTCACGCCGGTGGGCGGGATCGACGTGGATAGCAAGGGACCCTGGTCGTCGGTGGTCGGCGCGCTGGGATCCGTCTTCGGCAGCTCACCCGAGCACCTGGCCCAGGGCCAGGCCAAGGAGCAGGGCCACCACGAGCTCGAGAAGCAGCTCGCCGACGGGCTGTCCGTCACCATCAACCTGTGCACCGGGCTCTCGCGCTTCGGGCTCGGGCGCGAGCCCAAGGGAAGGATGGACATCCCCGACGCGGGCGAGACCAAGCGCGTGCCGATCGAGCTTCAGCCGGACGGGCTGATGGTGTTCGGGCCGCAGCTGGTCGGCGACGCCGGGTTCACCGCCAACGTCGACTCGCCGGCGGCCTCGGTGCACCTCGCGCTCGCGTGTCGCGACCAGGCCGAGGAGCTGGCCGCCGCCTACGCCGAGGGACGACCCCTGCCGGCCATCAAGACGCTGGCGGCGAAGGACGTTCTCGGCAAAGGAGTCCTTCGCGTCGGCAAGGCGAGCTGTCAAGTCTCGCTCATCGCGCAGCAGCTCGCCATGAACGCGCCCGCCCTCACCTTCGACTGGCAGCGTCCTTCCTCGGAAGTCGCGCGTTCGACCGGTGGCCCGCTCATCGCGTGCGCGCCGGCGGAGAAGGAGCGCGCCGGACCCCTCAGGTCGCCCGCAGCGCCGGTGACTCCTCGTTGAGGGCGAGCCAGTAAAGGCCGAGCTGCCTCACCGCTTCTGCGAAGTCGGCGAAGGCCACCGGCTTGCGCACGTAGCTGTTGGCGCCGAGATCGTAGGCGGCGAACACATCCTGGTCCTCCTTCGACGAGGTCAGCAGAACCACCGGCACCCGCTTGGTCGTCGGGTGGGCGCGCATGGCGCGAAGCACTTCGAGCCCGCTCAGCTTGGGGAGCTTGAGATCGAGCAGCACCAGCTGCGGCAGCACGGTCGTGTCGCGGCCTGCGTGGGATCCCAGCGCGAACAGCCAGTCGAGCGCCTCCACCCCGTCGCGCACGACGATGATTTCGTTCCGGATGTTGTTCTTCTTCAGCGCCCGGAGGGTCAACGCCTCGTCGTTGGGATTGTCCTCCACCAAAAGGATGATCTTGCCGTCCATCGGATTCCTTCCATCAAAGGGTGAAGCTGAACATCGCGCCTCGACCCACCTCGCCCTCCGCCCAGACTCCACCTCCGTGCCTGCGAACGATGCGCTGAACGGTGGCCAGGCCGATTCCCGAGCCCTCGAACTCGGTCGCGCCGTGGAGACGCTGGAACGCGCCGAAGAGCTTGTGCACGTAAGCTTGCTCGAAACCGGCGCCGTTGTCCCGGACGAAGAAGACGTCGTGACCGTCCTCCCTCCGGCGACCGACCTCGATGCGCGGATGAGCGCACTTGCCGGTGAACTTCCAGGCGTTGCCGAGGAGGTTGTCGAACACGGCCCTGAGCAGGCGGACGTCACCCACCGCCACCAGCCCGTCGTCGACCAGGAGCTCGACCTCCCGCTGCGGGTGGGCTTCGCGAAGCCGGGCGCCGCTCTGCCGCGCGATCCCCGTCAGGTCGACCTCCGCCCGCGCGATCTCGCTGCGTGTCACCTGTGACAGGCCGAGCAAGCCGTCGATGAGCTGACCCATCTGCTGGGCGGCCGCGCGGATGCGTTGCAGGTGCGCGAGGCCGGCGGCATCCAGCTTGTCGGCGCAGTCCTCGAGGAGCGCCTCGCCAAACCCGTCGATGGCCCGAAGCGGCGCTCGCAGATCGTGGGCGACCGAATAGCTGAACGTCTCCAGCTCGTGGTTGGCGGCTTCGGCCGCGTCGCGCGCCGTCTTGAGCTGCGTCGCGGCCCTCCGGCGCTCGGTGATGTCCTCCGAGATCCCCAGCAGATACCGGGGGTCGCCGTGCTCGTCGAAGATAGGGACCTTCTTGGTGTGCAGCCAGCGCTCGCCGTGCTTCGTCTGGATCGGCTCCTCGGCGATGTCGACCACGGCGCGGTCGGCGAGCGTGCGGCGGTCGCGCGCCCGGAAGGTCTCGGCCTGGCTGGCCGGAAAGAGATCGAAGTCGTTCTTTCCGAGGAGAGCGGCGCGCTCGACCCCGAGAAGCTCCTCGCCTGCCCGGTTGATGCGCTCGAACCGAAGCTCCCCAGCTCCCTTGACGAAGACCATGTTCGGAATGTTCTCCACGATGGAGTCGAGGAAGCCCTCGCCGGCGCGTAGCGCGTCCTCCAGGATCCGCCGGCGGGTGATCTCGCCACCCAGTCGCCCGAACACGAAGAGCAGGAGCGCGAAGCTCAGCAGCGTGCCCATCACCTCGGCGATCTTGGTCCGGGTCATGTCGCTGCGGGTCCGGGCGTCGCGTTCGGCGAGCAATCGATTCTCCTCCCCCTCCATCGCCTCGCGGACGGCGCGGATGCGCGCGGTCAGTGTGATCGTATCCGCCGCCTCGATCCCCACGCCTTGCGTTCGACGGCGCTCCACGGCGCCATCCAGCCCGGCCATCCTCTCGTCGAGAAGACGCGCCAGGGCATCGGTCCGCCTTACCTGGCCGGCGTTGTCGGCCATCGACGCGCGCACCGTGGCGACGGCCTGGACCATGTGCGCATCGAGCTCGGGGGCGTCGGCGAGCTGCGACGCGTCGCCGGCGACGATGTACGCCCGGCGCGCGGAGGCGGCGCGCGCGTAGGCGGCGGACACCTCGGCGATCTGCAATAGCTCCGCGTTGGTGTGCTCCACCCACCCCAGGGTTTCGCCCGCGGCGTCGATGCTGCGGTAGACCAGCGCCGCGACCGCCGCGAGAATGAGCAGGGCCAGCCACAGGCCCACCACCTCCCGCTGCTTCATGCGATTCAGAGGCAAGTCTCTCTCCCTCTTGCCGGACCCTCAGTTCAACCTACGGCCTCGCCCCTGCGCAATTAAGGAATCGCTCTGCCGGGCTCGGTGGTGACTCCTAGCTGACACCGGGCGCCTCGTGGCCGGTGCTGGCCACATACTCCGCGTAGCCGCCCCCGTAGAGGTGCACGCCATCACCGGTCAGCTCGAGCACCCGGTTGGACAGCGCGCCGAGGAAGGCGCGGTCGTGGGACACGAAGAGCATGGTCCCCTCGAAGCCGGAGAGCGCCTTCACCAGCATGTCCTTGGTGGCCATGTCGAGGTGGTTGGTGGGCTCGTCGAGTACCAGGAAGTTCGGGGGATCGTAGAGCATGGTGGCCAGGACGAGCCGCGCCTTCTCGCCGCCCGACAGGATGCGGCACGGCTTGTCCACGTCGTCCCCCGAGAAGCCGAAGGCCCCGGCAAGCGAGCGCATCGAGCCGATGGTGGCCAGAGGAAACGACGCCTGGAGCGACTCGAGCACGGACTTCTGCGCGTCGAGCAGCTCCATGGCGTGCTGCGCGAAGTAGGCGAGTTTGACGCTCGCTCCGATGGCCACCCGACCTTCGTCCGGGGTCGACTCCCCCGCCACCAGCTTCAGCAGCGTGGACTTGCCGGCGCCGTTGACGCCCATGACGCACCACCTCTCCCGGCGGCGCACGAGGAGGTCGAGCCCGTCGTAGAGGGTGCGCGGGCCGTAGCGCTTGACCACGCCCTCGAGCTTGGCGACGTCCTCCCCGGAGCGCGGCGGGGGGCGAAAGTCGAACTCGACCACCTTGCGGCGGCGCGGGGGCTCGACCTTCTCGATCTTCTCCAGCTTCTTCACGCGCGACTGCACCTGCGCGGCGTGGCTGGCGCGCGCCTTGAAGCGCGCGATGAAGGCCTCCTCCTTGGCCAGCATGGCCTGCTGGCGCGCGTACTGCGCCTCCTGCTGGGCGGCGGCGATCTCCCGCTGGCGCTCGTAGAAGTCGTAGTTTCCGGCGTACGTGGTCAGCTCGCCGCCGTCGATCTCCACGATCTTGGTCACCAGGCGGTTCAAGAACTCGCGATCGTGCGAGGTCATCACCAGCGCCCCGCCAAAGTCGCGAAGGAAGCGCTCGAGCCAGATGATGGACTCGATGTCGAGGTGGTTGGTCGGCTCGTCGAGCAGGAGCGCGTCGGGCCTCATCAGGAGAATGCGCGCCAGGGCGACGCGCATCTTCCAGCCGCCGGAGAGCTTGCTCACGTCGTCGTCCAGCGAATCGGGGCGGAAGGCCAGACCGGCCAGGATCTCACGGGCGCGCGACTCCAGCGCGTAGCCTCCGAGCTCGTCGAACCGAGCTTGCACGTGGCCGAAGCGATCGACCAGCGCTTCCAGCTCGGACGCGCGATCGGGATCGGCCATGGCGTGCTCGAGCGCGTGGAGCTCGTGCGCCACGTCCGACACTTCGCCGGCGCCGGCCATGGTCTCTTCGACGACGCTGCGCCCCGACATCTCGCCGACGTCCTGGCTGAAGTAGCCGATGGTGATGCCCTTCTCGACCGCCACCTGTCCGCTGTCGGGCGGCTCCTCGTTCACGATCATACGGAAGATGGTCGATTTGCCGGAGCCGTTGGGGCCCACCAGGCCGACCTTCTCGCCGCGGTAGACGCTCATCCCCGCTTCGAGGAAGAGGATTTGCCGGCCGTGCTGCTTGGAGATGGAGTCGAGGCGAATCACGCGGGGAGCCCCGTATAGCGCCTGCCACCCGGCCGCGCCTCTCTATCTAAGCGGGCATCCCAGCCGTCTTGCGCGAACGCACCGACACCAGCGCGCCATCGGCCTCGGGCCGCGCGTCGATGGCCGCGAACTCCAGCGCGGTGCCCCTGGCTTGCGCGCGCTGGAGGCGCATCATCCCGGTGGCCAGCGCCTCGCCGAACGGCTCGAGGGTGCGATCGACCACCTGGAGCACGCCGCCCGGGCGCAGCACCCGATCGGCCAGGCGATACACCAGGGTCTGCACGGCCAGGCGATGCTCGTCCGGGGTGCGGAGGCCCATCGCCCGCAGCTTCTCGACCACCTCGGGCCGGGCCCCTCGCAGGTCGAGCAGCCAGCAGGTGACCGCGTCGACCGGCTCGCCGGCAAAGCTGCCCTGGACCAGCGCCGCCCCGGCCTCCACGGGCACCACCTTCCACCCGTTGGCCACCAGCGCCGAGGTGCTGCCGCGCTCCGCTCCCACCTCGAGCACGCAGCCGCCGCGCCCGGCCCGACCGGGGGGCAGAAGCCCGGCCATCCACGCGTACGATTCCGCGTCGGCGGGGGCTCCGTCCTTCTTTCGACGCTTGCGCTCGGCGAGCTGCTGGATGCGGCGTTCCCTGCGCGGCATGGTTGGGCGCTACCATAAGCCCACTCGGAGCCCTCGTGCGCATTGCCCTCCTCTATCCGCCCCCCTGGAAGATCCCCATGCCGGGAGAGCCCGCCGACGTGGGGGGCGACGGACCGCCCACCGAATACGCCGAAGGCGACCTCGACGCGGACTTCTTCCAGACGCCGTACGGCCTCTTCGCGCTGGGGGCGCAGGCGCTGCGTGCCGGGCACCCGGCCAAGGTGATCAACTTGTCGGGCTTCGCCTGGCGGCGCGTCGAGGAGGTGGTGGCGGCGCTCGACGCGGAGGTGTTCGGCCTGTCGTGCTGGACCGCCAACCGGCGCGGCGTGGCGCTGGTCGCCCGCCTCATCAAGCGACTGCACCCCCGGGCCCACGTCGTCGTCGGCGGTCCCCACGCCACGCCGCTCGCCAGGGCCATGCTCGCCCACCACCCGGACATCGACACCGTCGCCATCGGCGAGAGCGAGACCACCTTCCTCGAGCTCGTCGACCGCCTCTGCGCCGGTCAGCCCACCGCCGGCCTGGCCGGGACCGCGTACCGCGTGGGCGACCGCATCGAGCTCGGCCCCAAGCGCGCCGCCATCGAGGATCTCGACACCCTGGCCTCGCCGCACGACTGGTTCGACACCCACATCGTGATGACCTCGCGCGGTTGCCCCTGGGCGTGCACCTTCTGCGGCGCGGAGACGAGCTGGGGCCGGAGCTACCGGGGACAGAGCGTGACCTACGTGCTCGATGCCCTGGAGCGCGCGGTCTCCCGCGCCCCCGTGAAGATGATCCAGATCAAGGACGACACCTTCACCACCAGCAAGAAGCGCGTCCTCGAGCTTTGCCGCGGCATTCGCCAGCGCAAGCTACGCTTCTTGTGGAGCTGCGATACGCGCGTCGACGTCCTCGGCGAAGAGCTCCTCTACGAGATGCGTCTCGCCGGATGCGAGCGCCTGAGCCTCGGCGTCGAGTCCGGCTCGCAGAAGATTCTCGACGCCATCGACAAGAAGATCACCGTGGACGAGATCCTCGAGTCCAGCGCCATCGCCAAGAAGTACGGCATCAAGCTCCGCTACTACATGATGGTCGGCAACCGCGGCGAGACGCGGGCCACCTTCGCCGAGACGCTGGCCTTCCTCGACCGCGCGCGGCCGCACCAGTACATCTTCGCCGCGCTCTCGGTGTACCCCGGCACGCCAGACTACGATGTGGCCTGCCAGGCGGGCTGGCTCGACGACGAGCTCTACTTCGAGCGCGACTTCCAGGAGCTGAAGACGACCTTCGACGCCTCTGACCAGGACACCGATTTCTTCCGCGACTGGTTCCAGCGCAACAAGGGTCTGCACGAGCCGTGGCGCGAGGGCGTCGAGGACTGCCGCGGGATTCTCTCGCGCCTGGGCGATCACGCCCCCGCGCACATGGACCTGGGTGGCGCCCTCTATCGCGAGGGAAAGCTCGACGAGGCGGAGCAGCAGGTGCTACGGGCGCTCGATCTCGACTATCCGCTCCCGGGCCTGGCCTACAATTACCTGGCCTGCATCGCGGCGCGCCGCGGCGACTACGAAGGAATGAAGGAGCGCCTGGCCGAGGCCATGAAGCGCGATCCCCAGCACTGGGTGCTGACGAGCAACGTCCACGCCGTCCGCCGCTGGGTGGCCCAGCGCGGGCAGGAGAACGCGCTCCCCCTCGAGCTCGAGGCGAAGCACGAGTTCCAGCTCCTCGAGCGCGCCGCGCAGCCGACACTCCCCGGGCCGCTGGCCGACGACTTTGCCGCCTGGGGCCCGCCCCCGCCGCCTCCCGAGCGCCCCATCGGCAGCAGTGGCGCTCGCGGCGGCGCGCGGAAGCTCCGCGTGGTCAACGTCTGAGGAGGCATCCGTCTCGCCAACGTCGACGTCCAGGGTGCCGGCCATGCATCGGCGTGGCTTGCTCCTGGCCACCTCGTCCCTTAGGATCGGGCGCGTGGGCGCCGTGTTCCCCTTCGGCCCGTCGACGCGCGCCCCTCGTGCGCTGCGCGCGCTCGCCCAGTGGGCACGGATCGCGTGCGCTGTGGTGACCCTCCTGGTCGTGGCCATGCCTGCCGCGTTCGGCGCGACGCTGGGGCCGGTCCTTCGCGAGCTGGGCGGCTCGACGGAGCACGTGTGCAAGTGCGGCATGCCCGTCGGCCGGTGCGGCTGCCCGGCGTGCGAGCGCCTGGAGCGAGAGCGCCTGCAGGACCATCGGCCCGACCCCCTCCCCACGCTGAAGCGCGCCTGCGACGACGACGCGCCCTCCATGCCTCTCGGCGCGGCCTTGCCCGCCGGCGTGCTGGCCGCGTCGAGCTCCGCATGTCTTCCCGTCCCTCGCGGCGACCGCCTTCCCGTCGGCGCCGTGACCCCCCTCGAGACCTCCACGAAAGACCAGCCCCCGACTCCTCCCCCGCGATTCGCCTCGGTGTGATCCATCCACCGCACGTGCGTTTCTCGTTCCGAGGGGAAGGAGTGGTCCATGCGTTCGAATCATTGGTTCCATCGTGGTCTCGGCACAGGCACCGCCAGCGCCATCGGGGCGCTGGTCTTCGCGTGCAGCAGTAGCAGCGACAAGGGAAGCAGCAGCGGCGGGGGGGACGCCTCGGTCGACGTCATCGAGGCGCTCCTCGAGCCCAGCGCGGGCAGCTGCCCATCGCCGGGCGGTCCGGTCTATGGCCCAGAGGACGATCACTGCGAAGCGCCCGACGGCGGCGCCATCGTGCAACTGACCACCGTGGCCGGCTGCACCGCCGTCGTGGCGACCGACGGAGGAGGGGACAGCGGAGCGGGCGACGGCAGCGCCGCCGACGCCGGCGACATCGGCAACTGCGGCGACCACGATTACGGGGCCACCATGGACAACAACTGGGGCAGCGACGACGACTGCAAGTACGACGTCATGTGGACGTCGACGCCCATCTGCGAAAACCAGCCAGCGTACTTCGTCGTCCAGGCGTCGAAGCGCACCGACAACTCCCCGCTCACCGGCGCCAACGCGCGGCCCGACGTGGTGCTGAACTGCGACCATCCCATCTCCAACCTGCCGCGCGATCCGTCGCCGGAGATCGCGCCGGGGGTCTACGTGGTGGGCCCCATCGTCTTCGACGCGCCTGGGAAGTGGGTCTTCCGGTTCCACTTCAACGAGGACTGTCTCGACGAAGCCCCCGATTCGCCGCACGGGCACGCGGCCTTTTACGTCCAGGTTCCGTGAGGGCATCATGAAAAACGACGTTCTGCGCATCTGTCTCGCCGCCGCGCTCCTCGGCGTCGCCAGCGCTTGCTCCGGGGGCGCCCCTTCGGGACCGGCCACCTTTCCGGCCGAGGCCTATGTCACGGCCACCAGCGACAGCGGCGCGCTCGCCATCGACGTGCGCACCTCTCCGCAACCCCCGGCGCGCGGCACCAACTCGGTGCAGCTCACCATCACCCAGGTCAGCGATGGCACGCCGGTCGACGGCCTGGTCCTCGGCGTCGTCCCCTGGATGACGGCGATGGGCCATGGCACTTCGACCCCCACGGTGACCGCGCAGGGTGGCGGCGTCTACCTGGTGACCGAGGTCTACACCTACATGCCCGGGGTCTGGACGCTGAAAACGAGCATCTCGGGCGCGATGACGGACTATGCGGCGCCCGAGCTCACGGTTCCTTAGGACCGTCGCGCTCCTGCTGGCGTTCGCCGCGTGGGGTGCTCCCTCACCCGCGCGAGCGCAGGCGTGCTGCGCGGGAGGCAGCGCGGTCACCCCGGGTCGCCTCCAGCTGCACGAAGATGCGCTGGTGGGGGTAGAGCTCAAGGCGGCCACGGTGCTCGGCTCGTACGCGCAGGGCGGCGGCTACACGGCGTCCCCGGCCGGCGATACCGAGGGGGACTTCGAGGAGGACCTCTTCGGCGCCGTGCGCGTGGTTCCGCGCGGGCAGGTGGCGCTGCTCGTCCCGTTCGACGAGACCGCGCGCAAGGACACGACGGACCCGTCGCGTTTCGGCGGCGGGATCGGCGACGTCAACCTGAGCGCGCGTTACGACTTCTTGCTCGCCGGGGAGTCGAGCTACGTCCCGGGGATCGCGCTGCTGGCAGGCGTCACCTTTCCGACCGGAAAGCCGCCCGACTCGTTCGCCAATCCCGCGCAGGAGATCGACACCACCGGCGCGGGGGTCTTCCAGGCCAGCGGCGCCATCGCGCTGGAGCAGATCTTCGGGCCGTGGCTGGTCAACGCGACCGGCTTGCTCGCCGTGCGCAGCGCGCGATCCGGCGAACAGCTGGCCCCCCAGGGCACCTTCCTCGCCGCCACCGCCTACACCTTTCCGAACGACATGGCCCTTGCCCTCTCCGCCTCGTACGCCTTCGAGGGCGACGCGTCGGACGACGGCACTCCCATCCACGACAGCTCGAAGCGCGCGCTGGTGGTCACCTTCTCCGGCTTCTGGCCGGTGACGGATACCTGGCGCCTGCTCGGAGGCCTCTACCTCGACCCGCCCTTCGACGGCTTGGGGACCAACCAACCCACCGTCGGCGGCCTCACCTTCACGGTCATCCGGTCATGGTCCTGAGAAAGAGGATCGCCCGGCGCGGGCCTCCGGCCATCGCCGCGCTGGCCACGCTCTTCGCCGGCGCGGGGTGCGCCGCCACCGGCCCGAAGGTGGCGGCCATCGATCCCGCGGCACTGCCCTCGCGCGCGCCATGGACGGTGCTGGTGTTCTTCTCGCCCACCTGCCATTGCCTGGAGCAGCACGACGGGCGACTGCGCGCGCTCTACGAGGCGTACCACACGCGCGGCGTGCAATTTCTGATGCTGGACTCCGAGGTGCACGGAAGCGAGAGCCGCGACGAGAGCGAGGCGCGCCGGCGGGGCTACCCGTTCCCCATCGTGCGCGATCCCGGCGCCACGCTGGCCAACGAGCTCGGCGCGCAGTACGCGACCTACTCGGTGGTCCTCGATGCCAGCGGGCGTGTCCGCTACCACGGCGGGATCGACAGCGACAAGAGCCACCTCCACGACGACGCCACACCGTACCTGCGGTCGGCCCTCGACGATGTCCTCGCTGGACGCCCGGTGCGCATCGCCGAGGGCAAGACGCTGGGCTGCTCGCTGGAGAAGTGGTGAGCGCGCGGGGTCGCTCCTTCACGCGCTCGAGGGCGGGCGTGCTGGCGCTTCTCTCGGCCGGTATCGTGCTCGCCGCGCTGGCGGGATGCTCCTCCACGGTGGGGAGCGACGATCCGGATTCCGGTTCCGACCAATGCCCCACGCTGACCGGCGGGTGCCCGGCCACGCCGCCGAGCTGGCAGAGCGACGTGCAGCCCCTCGTGCTCACGTACTGCACGGCCTGCCACGGGAAGGGCGGCGTCGAGCAGCCGACGTTCGACGCCACCAGCTACCAGGGCGTTTTCGTGGCTCGCAGCGAGATCGGGACGGTCACGATCAACTGCTCCATGCCGCCCGCGGGCTGGCCCGCGCCCGACGCCGCGCAACGCCAGACGCTGCTGTCGTGGGTGGAGTGCGGCGCGCCGGACAACTGAACGAGAGAACCGCGAGCTCAGCCGGGTATACGCAGGAGAAAGCCGCCCGGGTGACCTGAGCGCCGCCGTGAATAGTCCGGCTAGCTGCTAACGATGCCCGTGCCCGCCTCCGCCGTGCCCGCCTCCGCCGTGCCCGCCTCCACCGTGCCCGTACCCGCCCCCGTGCCCGTACCCCCCGCCGTGGCCGTAGCCGCCATGGCCGTAGCCGTACCCCCCGCCGTGGCCGTAGCCGCCATGGCCGTAGCCGCCGCCGTAGCCGTACCCACCGCCGTGTGCGTAGCCGCCGTGTCCCCATCCCGGCGCGTGGCCAGGACGCTGCCAGCCGCCGCCGTACCAGGGGCGGCCATAGGCGGGCCCGTAGCCGAGAACCCCGGGGGCCCAGGCGTACCCGGGGAGGGGCGGGACGATCTCCACGCCGACCTCTTGCGCGGACGCGCTGCGCTCGCCGGCCACCAGGCCAAGGGCGAGCGCACCGGCCATGGCCGCGGGAAGGAGAAGACGACCAAGAAACGAAGGAGCCTGGATGTTCGGCAGCATGGTGGCGGGCATCGCATCGCGCGTGCCACGCGGGAAAATGCGGTCTTTCTTTGGCTCGAGCGGAAAGCGGTCGGGACCGCCCGCCCCGACTCGCGGAGCGGGCGCGGGACGGAGTGGATGCCCGGGAGACTGCCGGCCAAAGCACCGACAGACTTCTAGAAGACCGGTGTTTTTCGAAGAAAAGCACATCCAAATCGAGCGGCAGCGAGCCGCGGAGAGGGGGGGACCCCAAAAAACGACGCTTTTTTGGGGGGGAGAGGCGCGAGCCTCTCCATGATGACCGTCACGACGGTGGCTGGTGTTTGAAAAACACCA
>Ga0302326_10005638_pt1 | contig 28522 bp, 24 predicted proteins | sample Palsa_T0_3_FD_202264 | JGI IMG/M metagenome (GOLD analysis project Ga0302326, IMG submission 202264) | Peat permafrost microbial communities from Stordalen Mire near Abisko, Sweden - Palsa_T0_3 | ecosystem: Environmental > Terrestrial > Soil > Palsa > Peat permafrost | place: Sweden: Abisko... | reverse complement strand
TACTCCCCAGACCGCCGCAGTGCCCCCGCCTTCTTCAAATTCGCTTCATGGAGCGCCTTGGGTCTGCCGCCCACGGGACCCCGACGACGGGCAGCCTTGAGACCTGCGATGCGGCTGAAAAGTCTCAGCGGGAATTAGCTCGTGTTGGTATAGTGGGCATTCGTACTTCCGCATGCCCACAGCACAATACCAGACACACCGACCGCACAGAGTACTCCGTTACATCAATTTCGCCATCGGGATCGCGCTCGCGGCCGCGGCCGGGGCGGTGTACTGGCTGGCTTACCGCGTGCTGCCGCAGACGGCGGGCACGATCACGGCGCCGGTTTCGCAGCGCGTGACGATTGCGCGCGATGCGCTGGGCGTGCCGCACATCACGGCGGCGAGCGAGGACGACGCTTATTTCGCGCAGGGCTACGCGACCGCGCAGGACCGGCTTTTCCAAATGGACGGGCTGCGGCGCCTGGCGGGTGGGAACCTGGCGGAGATCGCGGGGCCGGGGGCGCTGGAGCTGGACCGCGATTCGCGACGGCTGCGCATGCGGCGTATCGCGGAATTGGCGTACGTCTCGCTGCCACCAGGAGACCGCGCGCCGCTGGCGGCTTATGCGCGGGGCGTGAACTATTTCATGCAAACCCACCTGGGCGCTTTGCCGGTGGAATTCAGGCTGCTGAGGTACCAGCCGCGGCCGTGGAGCGTGGTGGATACGATCCTGATCGGGCTGCACATGTACCGCGACCTGACCACCACCTGGAGAGACGACATCCTGAAGCGGGACATGCGGGCGGCGGGCGATCGCGCCAAGGTGGATTTCCTGTTTCCTCCGCGCAGCGGCGGCGAGCTGCAACCCGGATCGAATGCCTGGGCGGTGTCGGGCGCGCACACGGCCTCGGGGAAGCCGCTGCTCGCGAACGACATGCATTTGCAGTATTCGATACCGGGTATCTGGTACATGGTCCACCTGCGGGCGCCGGGGCTGGATGTATCGGGTGTGTCGCTGCCTGGCACGCCGTCGGTGATCGTGGGACATAACCAGCGCATCGCTTGGGGCGTGACGAATCTGCACTTCGACGTGCAGGACCTTTACATCGAGAACTTCGACGCGAGTACGGGCCGCTATCTTTATCGCGGGCAATGGGAGCAGGCGCGCGAGGAACGCGAGATCATACCGGTGAAGGGCGCCCCTGCGGTGGAAATGCCGCTGTGGATCACGCGGCATGGGCCGCTCTATATCGACGATGCGAAGGAGCACCTGGCGCTGCGTTGGGCGGCCGCGGAGCCCGGCTCGTTCCAGTTTCCGTTTCCACAACTGAACAAGGCGGGGAACTGGCAGGAGTTCACCAGCGCGCTGGCGCGGTTTCCGGGGCCGGCGCAGAACTTCGTTTATGCGGATGTGGACGGCAACATAGGCTATCACGCCACGGGACGGCTGCCGATCCGCAAGGGGTATACGGGGGATGTGCCGGTGGATGGATCGTCGGGCGAGAACGAGTGGCAGGGCTTCATTCCGTTCGACCAGCTGCCGGCGTTCTATAATCCGCCGGCGGGCGTGATCGTGACGGCGAATCAGAATCCGTTTCCGCCGGACTACGCTTATGCGGTAAGTGGAAACTTCGCGTCGCACTACCGATCACGGCAGATACGGGACCTGCTGACGGCCAGAAACGGCTGGCGGGCGGCGGACATGCTGACGGTGCAGAAGGACGTGTACTCGGGCTTCTTTCAGTATCTGGCGCAGGCTCTGGTGGAGGCTTACGACCGGCACAAGGCACAACACGGCGAGATGCAGAACGCGGTGCAATTGCTGCGCGGCTGGCGTGGCCAGATGGACAAGGACGGGGCGGCGCCGCTGATGGTGACGCTGGCTTACGAGCGCTTGAAAGTACTGGTGGCGCAGAGCGCTTCACCGGCTGTGGGGGCGAGGTACAAATATCAGATGGCGCCGGCGGCGATCGAGACGCTGCTGCGCACACGGCCGGCGGGTTGGTTCAACGATTGGGACGATGCCCTGCTGCGCGCCTTCGCCCAGGGGTTGGACGACGGCCACCGCAAACAGGGCCGCGATCCGGGCCATTGGATCTACGGCAAATATGCGCCGTTGTTGCTGGCCAATCCGGTGGGGCAACATCTTCCGCTGGTGGCGGGATGGTTCGACATCGGTCCGGTAGCCATGAGCGGATCGCCTACGACCGTGAAGCAGTATACCGACGACCTGGGGCCTTCCATGCGCCTGGATGCCGATCTTGCGGACTGGGACCGGTCCCTGTTGGAGGGGACTACGGGCCAGTCCGGCCAGGTACTATCGCGGCACTACAAGGACCAGTGGGATCGTTACTACAACGCCGAGAGCTTTCCGATGCAATATCGGAAAGTGGAGGTTAAGGATGTGTTGACCCTAGTACCGTAAAAAGGAGAGTCGAGTTACTCGCCGCCGGTCTGAACTCCGCTGTCGAACGTCACCTTAGTGGTGGTGCCGCCCAATTCGATCTCCTGGATGGAGAATTTGCCGTTGTTCTCGTGATAGAGAACGCGGGTGTGGGTGTACTTTTGGTGCATGTCCTCGACCTTGGCCGGGACTTCCACCTGCGCCTTGTTGTTTTTCTCGATGACTACGGAATTTTCCTTGATGTTTAACTCGTAATCGCCGGCTTTCAGCTGCTTGCCCTTCACTACGGAAGGCTCTGCCAGCGAAAGCTTATAGGTCGCTGCGCTCGCTACGGAGAGAGCGACAAAAGCGAATGATGTGAGGACTTGACTGATCATGACCTCATTATAGCACCACTGTATGCTGGTGTTAAGCACTGAATATCGAATTATCCGGTTTATGGCGCTGAATCGCGAACGCGCCGGCTTACTGGCCGCGCCGGACTCCCTGCCGGAAACTGCTCCTCCAAAATCGGCGCCTCGAAAGAAGCCGCGCCGTGCAGCCAGACTGGCCTGTTCTAAACGCAGAAAGGCGCAGAAAGGCGCAGCCGGTCTTGACAGTTTGTGCAGTTCAGGATTGATATGGGCCCAGAAAGAGCATCCGATCGTAATCGACAATACCGGCGCGAAGCCGGTCAAGCCAGCCAGAGCGGCCTACCGATCCAGTGACAGTGCGAAAACGCTGAAGCCGACCGGAATCGACTTCCAGTCCGAGAATTTCGGCGTACTTGCGCTCGAAAATACAATGTGCGGCGCCCGTATCCAGTTTTGCTAGAAGCTCGACCATTTGTCTGCCAATCGAGAGCGTGATAGGAACGTTGATTCCGTCGGCGGCCTCACTGTAACGAGGGGATGTATCGAAATCGAGCGAAACCGGCATTCTCACCAGCCCGGGACAAACGGAAGCGGATCTTCTGGAATGACGTGCACGACGAAGGGACTCCGGATACCCTCGGCCTTGGCGGCCGAGAAGACCTTCAAGGCATCGCTACCCGCAGCGACTAAGCGGTCGCTCTCAACCGCGACCCACTGATCCGCGTACGCGGCGCGGTGCTCGTCAATCCACTTCATTTCTCTAGTACGATCACGGGGCGGGAGCATTTTTGCCGCAGCGCTGCGCTCGAAACCATCTACGAAGCGCAAGACTTCCTCCTGCTTCGACGTCGGAAGGCGGCGGATCTTGTCCAGGATGGCTTCTTCGAGACTCACATTGCACCCCCTACGGTAATACCGGAGTTTGCCGGCGTTCCTGGCGCAGCCAGTAGCGCGCCCCAATGCAACCCGGCTCCGAATGCGGCGAAGACCAGGGGGCCGGCGGGCGGCGACGGGTGCTGAAGGCGCCATTCGGCGGCGGCGATCAGAAGCGATGCAGAGGAAGTGTTGCCGTAGCGCTGGATGTTGCAAAAAAAACGATCCTCGGGAACGGCGAGCGTTTGCGCGACGCGCGCGATCAGGTTGAGGTTGGCCTGGTGCATCAGGAAAACTTGCACGGCCGCGGGTAAGATGCCGTTTCGCTCCAGCAGTCCGGTAATCGCGCGCGGGAGCTTGCGGGCGGCTTGCAGAATGACGGTCCGGCCATCCATATATAAGGGCGCGTCGGGAGCGAGATGCAGGGCTTCGGCAAAATCTCCGTCGCTTGCGAGCAGCGAGTCGCGGATTTCGGCGAATCCGGTTTGCGGACCGATAAGGCATGCGCCTGCGCCATCGCCGAACAGAATGGCGGTGTCGCGATGCGCGGGATGCCGCTCGACCACGCGAGACATCACTTCGGTGGCGACCACCAGCACATGGCCATAAGCCGGAGCGAGATGCGCGGCTAGAGCCATGCCGAACAACGATCCGGCACTGGCGATGGGCAGGTCGATGGCCGGCACGCCTTGGATGCCGAGACCGGCGGCTATGGCGGAAGCGGGCCCCGGAAAGCGGCGCTCAGCGGAACTGCAGGCGGCGAGCAGCAGGCCTATATCGCGGGCCGGCAAGGGGGCGTTTTCGAGACAGTTTTTCGCGGCGCGGATTCCCAGCGAGGCTACGGATTCATCCGGGGCGGCGAAGCGGCGCTCGACAATTCCGGTGGCGCGGAGGATCCATTCGGCTTCCGTTCCGACTTGGGCGGACAGCTCGTGGTTATCCACCACGCGATCGGGCAGATATGCGCCGAACGCTTGCAGGTACGCCATGTCTCTTTAGCCGCGCGGCATCCCCATGCGCGGAGTCCCAAGGGTTGGGGACGCGGCACGCAGGAGTGCGTGCGCCACGTAGGCGTCGATGCGCGCGATGGATTCGAACTTACGCGGCGTGAGATCGGAATCCGGGATGCGGATGGAGAATTCCTTCTCCAGCGCGCCGATCATATCGGTAAGAGCGAATGAATCGAGCACTCCGGATTCGAACAACGATTCATCCGGGCCGATGGAGAGCGGCTTGCCGGACAGTCTTTCGACGATCTCAATGATCCTGGCTTGATGGTTCATCTGTAGCTTGGGTGGCCAGTTCGGGACGGACCTTCAGATAGCTCTCGTATTGCCGCATTATATCTTGAAACAGCACGCTAGCCAATCGCTGATAACCCTGGGAAGTAAAGTGCGCGTAGTCGCCCTGGGCCAGGCCGGCCATCACCCAATTGACCATGGAGCCTTCGGCGCCCATGCGCGCGCGGGTATTCCAATAGGCGCAGCGGTTCTGGCGGCAAGCCTCCTGTTGGGCGGCGACGATGCGGTCCACACCATCGAAGGGGCGCCAGCGGCCTTTCACGCGAAGGAAGCGGTCGGGAGGGCCCAGGACCAGGATTGACGCTGCCGGCACGGCGCGCCGCAATCGCTGCAGAACCGCGGAGAAGGCTTCAAGATAACCGGCTTCGGTCCATTTCGAATCGCTGGCCTCGTTGGTTCCGTAGGCCAGCACAATGAGGGCGGGGTCGCGGCGTTTGAGATACGCGGCGTGCATGGTTTCATCCCAACGTTGGATGAGGGCCGCCTCCGCGCCGTTGATGCCCATGGATTCGTAGGTAATTCCTTTGGGGTTTTCGGTAACCCATCCGAACAGCCTTACGGGGGCGGCTTCGAGCGTGCGTACCTCGAAACGATGGCGGCCGGGCGCGGCGGCGTACTCCAGGAAGCCGGGCGCGAGGGGTCCCTCGGTGGAGGATTCGGCGACGGTGGCGCCGTTGTCGGAAAGCGCCAGGCGGCCGCCACCGGGCTGCTGCAGATAGTCCAGCTCGACGGAAGCACAGTCGGCGTCGAGGTAGATTGTCTGGGCGGCGCGCTCCGTGGAGACACTGACGCCACCGAGGCCGAACAGGCCATCGCCTTCGCCGGTGCGCAGGCCGGCCGGATCCCAGGCTTTGCTGGCGCCGCCGCGCACGTCGAAGCGGCGATAGCCCTTGAACGGAATTCCGGCCAGGGAGAAACCCGCGCCGCCGTTGCCGAAGCGGCCCTGGAACAGATCGCGGAGCACGCCGGTCCAATCGTCGGATGCGGTGTGGGAGTCGCCGAAATGCAGGATGTGCATGGTAGGGCTGTCGCGTGTGGAGAGGCGATAGAGGCGCTCGAAGAATGGCACCAGGTTGCCCGGCCGATCGATCACCGGATCGGGGCGCTCGTCCAATTGAAGCGCTACTTTTTGCAGCGATAGCGCGCGCATTTTTTCGCTGACGCGGGGCGCGGCATAGTGGTGGACGCTCGGCTCGCGGACCTTCCTCCTGGCGGGCTTCTTGGCTTTCTTGACGGGCTTCTTCTTGGCGCTCGCCTTCGTGGTTGTGTTGGTCTGCGCGTCGGCTTGCGCGCCGAACGCGAGCCCGGCGCAAAGACACAGCAGAACGATGGCGGCGCGGCGCTGAATGTCGACGATGCGAGGGGTGGTAGGCAGCGTTACAATCTCGCCGCCGTTCTTCTGGCCGCGGTCCATGGGACTCGTCACCAGTATAGAAGCATTAGCCAGCGCCGCGCGCACGCTGCCTTCAATGGCCGGCCTTGCGCACCAGTTCCCGCGCCTGAGCGAACAAGTCGAGCGTCCCGCGAAAATTCGTTTGAGTGAGGCGCGCCAGCGCCTCGTCGATAGAGATGAGACCGGAACGGGCACCTTCAACCAGAATGCCCAGAGTGCCAGTCACCGTGAACCCTTGGGCGCGAGCGACCCGGGAATCCACACCTTGGTGAACAGCCGCGGCAACAGGAACTCGTAGCCAGTTTCGACCAGGTAGCGCAACGGCGAGGTATCGGCGACTACCAGGATCATTTGCCGAGCAGGCCTTCCGCACGCAGCTTTTCGAGGTCCGCCAACTCCTGTTGGAGGTCCATGACCGAGTATGCCTGATCGTAGATCCCGCGCTCAATCAGGAAATCGTCGAACTCGAAACGAGACAAACCGAGCAGTTGACCGGCTTGGAAGTGGGTGAGCGCTCCGGACCGGTAGCCTTCGGTGGCCAATCGTTCCAGCGCTTCCCGACCCGGATCGGGGTGCCGAGCGATGTCATCAGGCAGCTCGACAGTAATCTGCATGGCTTCAGAATAGCAGTTATTCCGCGAGCTAACGGACCGGTGTCCGGGCCACCGGTTCGGCTTGCGACAGCGGTCCTCGAAGGACGATCGCAAGGGAGGCGTTCGCAATCAAAGTACTCTCGATATGCAACGCATACGAGAGAGGCCCCGAGGACGACACGCCTTCCTGATTAGCGAATGACACTTTTCAAGCTCTTTTCAAGAAACGCGGCCGTCATCCGTCTCGTCTCCGCTTCTACTGCTTCCGGAGAGCGCGCCTTTCTCAACTCCTCGATGAACTCAGTCGACTTCCTGGCGGGCTTCCTTTTGGCGGGAGCTTTGGGGGCCGGGTGGTTTGCGCGAAACACAGCAGCGCGGTACAGAGGCACAACAGAGCGATAGCGGTACGGCTGGGCATGTGGTCAGCGCGCCAATGCCGCGGGGTTGCGATCGAGCACCTGGCGCGATTTATAGCGATTGAAACCAGCGGTCAATTCGCGGACGAAAGCGTCGGCTATGATACGCGCACCGGCGGGAGTGGGATGGATGAAATCGGCCGATACCAGCCGGGGCTGGCTGGCATACCAGCGCGCCATGGTGCCCGCGCCCCCCATGACTTCGAAGGTGTTGAAGAATCCGCAGTGCAGCTCGGCGGCCACGCGGCGTTGAATGTCGACGATGCGGGGTATGGTGGGCAGCGTTTCGATCTCGCCGCCTTGGTTCTGGCCGCGGTCCATGGGACTCATCACCAGTATAGAAGCATTGGGCAGCGCGGCGCGCACGCGGCGGATGGCTTCGCGCAGCTCGATCTCGTATTCGCGGGTGAGGAAGGCCGCGAATCCGCTCTCGTTGGTGCCGTAATTGAGGACCACCAGGTCGGGATTGCGATGGCGCAATTCGTCCGCCCAGTGCCTCTCGTTGAAGAGCAGAGCCAGCATGGATACGGACGCGCCGTTCAAACCGATGCTGTCGTAGACCACGCCGGTTTTGCGCTTCTCGACAGTGATGCCGAACACGCGGACGGGGCCTTCGGCGCCGAAATCGAGCGTGGCCGTTCCGGGCTTCAGCTCGAAGCTGGCAAAGCCGGCGGCGCGGGCTGGGGCTGCGGTGGCGACGCTGCCGATGGGCTGGCCGGCGGAGGAGATGGCGATGACGCCGCCATTCGGCTGGCGCAGGAACCAGACCTCCAGGCGTGTTTGGGTGGGGTCGCGCAGGGTGACGCGGCTGAAGGCGCCGGCGCCGCCGGAGAAGGCCACCCCGCCGAGTCCGAACAAGCCATTGCGCAGATCCCAGCGCGTGCCGGGGTCCATCTGCCAGCCATGGCTGGATATCTCCACGCCGCGATGTTCGTACCACGCCCAAGGCTTGCCGATGAGCGTGAAGCCGTGGCCGGCGTCGCCGAAGCGCTTTTGCAGGAGCTGGCGGGTATCGCCGGTGATGAGATCGGCGGTAGTGGGGGAGTCGCCGTAATGCAGGATGCGGGTGATGGACAGGGACGTGCCGCGCTCGGTGCGCCAAAGGGCGGCGTAGAAGTGGTCGAGGGCGCCGTTGCCATCGTCCAGGCCAGGGCTAACGGCCATGCGGGTGGTGGGGATGCCGGGCGCAGGGCCAATGGCTTCGGGCGCGATGTGCGGCTGCCATGGCCGGAGGGGCGTGAATCCCGGGGTGAACTCGACGATGGCGGCGGCGGCCCGCAGGCTGGGGCGCTCGAGCCCGGGGACAGTGCCCGATACGGCTGCCAGGATCAGCGCGAAGAGGGCGATAGTGAGGGCGGTGCGGAGGGGAAATGCGCGCATGTCAGAACCGCGTATACACGAACGGCGCCGCGCCGCGGCCGGCCAGCAGTTGAATCGCTACCACGGCCAGCGCCATGGCGGCCGCCTGGATGTAGAACGGTGTGCGGCCAAATAAATCCACAGCGCGTTCGTACCAGTTTTTCGGGACGGCCTGACCGGCGGCGCCCAGCAACGATACCAGGACGACGCCGGTGGATACATTCTCCAAGGAAAAGGTAAGCGACCCGATGCGCTTCAGGATGCCGATGGCTACGGCCGTCGTGGGGCTGCGGAAGAAGATCCAGGTGAGACAGACAAACTGGTAAGTGCAAAAAATGCGGATGGCGCGCGACGCCCAGCCGGACTCGGGGCGCCGTCCGCGCCAAGCCTGCCAGCGCCGCGTTACCGCCAGGGCGCTGCCGTGCAAAAGGCCCCAAATGGCGAATGGCCAGGTGGCGCCATGCCACAATCCGCCGAGAACCATGGTGATGACAAGATTGAGATAGGGCCAGACGCGGGTACGCTTGCCGGGGAGCGAGAAGTAAAGGTAGTCGCGCAGCCAGTTGGAGAAGGTGATGTGCCAGCGGCGCCAGAAGTCGGCCATATTCACGGATGTGTAGGGGCGGTCGAAATTGATGGGCAGCCGGACGCCCAGCAGCAGGCCGCAGCCGCGGGCGATATCGGTATAGCCGGAGAAATCGTAATAGAGCTGCAATGAGTATACGTAGACGGCGGCCAGGTTTTCCATGCCGCTGTACAGGTTGGGCGTGTCGAAGACGCGGTTCACCAGGTTCGATGCCAGGTAGTCGGCGATGAGGAGTTTTTTTAGGAGGCCGAACACGATGAGGAACAAGGCGCGGGATCCGTCGGACGGGGACAGATCGAACTTACGGGTCAGTTGCTTCAGTATCTCGGCGGGGCGGGTAATGGGGCCGGCCTGGATCGTGGGAAAGAAAGAAGCCGCGGCCAAGTATCCCAAGTAAGTGGATGCCGCTGCGGCGTCATTACGGTAGATATCGATAGTGTACGAGAGAGACTGAAAGGCGTAGAACGACAGACTAAGTGGGAAGATCCAGTCCCACTTGGACGGCTCGTGCAGAAATAAGGTCATGTGGCGGTATAGGACTAAGAGGCCCAGGTTGGCGGCGAGACTTAGCCCGAGAAACAACCGCCGTACGAACGGTTTCTGGAACGATTGCATGCCCAGGCCGGCGAGGTAGTCTATAGTGGAGCAAGCGGGGATAAGTGCGAGATAGAATAGTCCATACCTTGCACAGAAGAAGTAGTTGGCCGCCAGGAGCACGCTGAAGCGGGCCAGGCGCAAGCCGGCTACCAACCAATATGCGAATAAGACGACGGTTACGAAGAGGAAGAACGCGGCACCGGTAGAGTGCACACGTGCATTATCTCACATTGTGGTACCGCAGACGCAGCGCCCTGGCAGCATCATGCCCGACTCATGCCGATTCGGCAGGCGGATCGGCACGGCGCCCCGTAACATAGCCCAGTACGCGCGACAGAATCGCCATAAGCGTGACTACGCCAGTCAGAGCCCCAGTCGCCTTTTGCATGACTTCATGGTCCGCCAGTCCCACCACGGCAAGCCCGATGATAATCAGGACGAGCAGGATGTTGCGCACGATCGGCCAACTACTTTCACCACCCTCGCTTTCCCACTTGTGCACCGTGTCCGGGCCCTCAACCGTTTCCAGAAACTGGCGGAACGTTTCATTCATCACGCGAGGCCGGCGGCCTGGCAAAATCAATCCCTTCCGGATTAGTTCTTCGAGCGTATCGCCGCAAAGCGGGTTGACAAAGCCGGTTTGAGCGAGTTGGATGAGAACCAGCTTTTCAGCTCGCGTGCACGAGGACCAATAGAGCTTGTAAAGCGCCAGGGCGCGCTCCGCGATCATCTGCCACAGCATTTCGCGGTCCGTACCGCGCGCCGCACACTCGGCCACTTCCCTTCCGATGTCGAGCAACGCCTGCTGAGGCCGGCATTCCTCGTAAACGATCTTTCCAGCCTCACCCGCCGGCCAGACCGTGGGCTGCTTGCCGGGACCGGCGACCTGCACTTTTCGGAAATTGTGCAGCAGGCGCGCCAGGCGCTGCAGTTCCGGCTCAGGAAGCGGATTCTCATAGATCTTCTTCCGCTCATCGCTGAGCACGCTGTCGAAGTGCGACACAGGATCGACCACGGAAGTGACGATCAGGCGCACCCGATCCTCGCCAACGTCCATCATGATCAGTTTTTCGATTAAGTCCGCAGTTACCTGCCGGTCGCTCGCCTGGCTCAGTTTGGCTTCCAGATTCGAGACGTGCACCCAGTTTCTGGCTACGGCAGCGGCGCGAGCGGGAGCGGATTGCCCGGTTTCGCCGGCGGCGGCGGCGAGCGCCAGGGGCGCCGAAAGAGTTGCGAGCTGCCCTTTGAGGATTGCGATGTTCGCCTCGATCCAGCCTTCGGAGAAACGCGCGGTGTACAGGTTCACGCGCGGGGGCGCATAGCCCAGCCACTCGCGAACCGCCGCATCCTTCCCGGCTATCGGCAAGCCCAGCACCAACAGGTGAATCGGTGGGGGCGGCGAGGTCCAGTCACGGGTGAACAGCGGCAGGGGGCTGTAGCGGAAGTCCAGCAAGAAGAGCCTTCCGAACGCTTTTTGGTTCCAGAGATAGGCACAGCCCAACAGCGCCAGACCGGCAACCCACCAGAGCGCGTGCATGGGAATTCCGATGGGAGGCAAAGTCGAATCGACTGAGATCGGGCCCGAAGTGCCGGCGCAACTCAACTTCATGCCGCCCTGTTCGGTCCGGCAGGGCATGACGCCCGGTGCTTCGGGCTGGCCGGATACATCCCGCCAGGTTTGGCTGTTCGGCTTGACGATGCGGGTGCCCCAAAACCCGGCGACGTACTTCTCTTCAATATCCACCGAACGGCCGGCCTCGATGACGTCCTTTTGCATCGCATCTTCGACTTGGCCCAAAAAGTAACACTTGGCCTGTTCGCTGAGGGCGCGCGAGCTTCTGATGTCCGCGCGCCTTTGCGATCGCCGGGCGTCTATCGTTTTGGCCAGCTCCTGTTGCCACGCCGCGATACCCTCATGGGTTTCGTTGGCTTCACTGATGCCCCACAGGCCCAGGACGGGCAGCACGGCCAGGAGCACCAGACAGAGGGTCAGGCAGACGAAGTAGGCAATTTCTTTTTCGCCATGGCACGGGAGATCCTCGGTTGCGGGTTTAACCTTCCATAGTCGCCATGCGGCGAAGCTGGTCGCGGCCACCGGCGGCAGCAGGCACTGGAGCGCCAGCGTCCATCCGGTCGAACTGTAAGCATGGGCTGCAGCCCAGACAGCCGCGCCCAAGGATGCGGCAGTCCCGGCGCAGAGATACCACGCCAGCCGCTCGAAGACGGGTTTGCGCGACGGCGTGGGCCACAAGCGGTCGAGAAAAAAATCGACTTGCTGGCGCCACGAGCGCCCCACCAGCCCCAGGATCGCGACAACGGAAAGGGACATCGCCCCGATCACGCAGAGCAGCAATCCGAACCGCAGCGCAGTATTGCGCCAGACCCGGACCATGGCTTCCTGGCGTGGCTCGATCTCCTCGAACACGGCGATCGACCAGGGGATTCCCGCAATGCCCTTTACGGGCTGCAGGTGGAACTGGAACTTGCGGCCCCGGTAGAAAGCGGCTTGCGACAATTCCTCGCGGTTGGCCACGGCTGTGCGCAAGGGCTCCGGCGAGCGAATCTCTTCAAACAGGTTCTCGCGCAGATTCCGGTCGGGCTGCGAGTGGAAAAGCACCAGGCCATCCGGCCTGATCACGGCGAAACCCGCGCCGGGAGGCACCACGGGCCAAGTCAGCGACCGTAATTGGGCGACCAGGGCCACCGACACAATAGGCGACGGTCCCGGATTGCCAGGTCCGGCAGGTTCGACGCGCACATGCGACGGCATCGCCATGATGACGATGAGTTTCGATGTGGTCTGGGAGACTACCGTCTGCAGCGTGAAGGGCTTTCCTTCAACCGACCAAAGCTCTCCGCCGACCACGTTTTGAAAGTTCTCCTGTGAACTCTGCGGGACCTGCGGAAAATTGAAAAGCGACGTCGTCCATTTGGCGACTTGGTTGCCGTCCTCATTCGCCCAAAAAACAAAGTCGGAGGGATCCAAATCCGCAGTGAGGCCGGGGTCCGTCGCCGACAGGTCGGTGCGATTGGGCACCTGGCCGATGGCGGAGGACAGCCTGGCGTCAAACCGATCCAATATGCCCCGCATGCGCTTCATATCGTCGAACATCTGGTCGTTCAGTGCGTTGGCGAAGGCGGCCAATTGCTGCTCGGAGGTTTGCTCGCCGAGCCGGTATTGCCGCCCGGAGGCCAGCAGCAAGGCGATCAAGGCGGCGGCTATTGCGGTGAACAGGCCCAGCAAAGCCAAATCGTGAAATGCCAATCGCCCGGTGCGAGTGAGCAGCAGAGTTTTGAGAAACGGGCTGCTCAACGAGACGATCAGCAAAGGCGCAAACAGCGCAAGCAGGTACTGCGGAGGAACGTGGCGCGCCTCCCGCGCAAGGCTTTTGGAGCTAACCAGGCCGCATATTTGCAGGTCCTGGCCGCCGGACGCGGCGATCCGCACCGGCTGAATGAGCAGCGCGAATTCGGAACCGCCCAACACTACAGTGCGCACCGCGTCCGCGTCCCTGCCGTTGCCCTGGGCGGGCGCATCCTTTGCACCGGCGGCGGTTTTCAACAGTTCAGCGACGGTCGCGATTCGCGGGCTGGAAGTGGAGCGCTGATAGATCACCCGGCCTTCTGCAGGCTGCGCAATCAATACATCGTCGAACAGGTCGTCCCTGCTGAATCCGCTGAAAATCTGGGGCAGCAATGCCTCCGCCGGGCATCCGGTTTTGGGATAGAAGCGCACGGTGTTCTCCGGATTTCCGAATACCACTTTTCCGGATTCGGCCTGAGGTAGTTTGGAGGCTACGCACCCGGGAGCCGGATAGGTCAGGTCGGTGACCAGTGCCGAGATGTACCGGAATGGATCTGCTTTCCGGTCGGGTCCCACGGCATAATTGAAGGAAGTGCCCAGGCGTTCAATCTTAATGCGGAGCTGGTCTCCCATCATGGCCAGCGAACGAAAGCGCAAACTCATGAAGTATTCGCGCTGGCTGGGGATATAGTCGAGCCAATAATAGCCCAGCATGATGGCCGCGGGCGCCAGACATAGACTGTAGAGCAGCCATTTGCCGAGGCGTTTTTTGCCGTTCATATGCCCCCCTGGCGGGATATTATCCCATGCTTCTGTGGCGATCAACAGAGTAGTTGATATTAAGACAGTGATTTAAGGGCGACAGACGTTTCAATTATGGGGCAAAAAGGCGAGTAAAGGCGAGCGGCAGCCGCTCTCCGCGAGGATTGCCTGGCATCCCGGGTACGCGAAACCGGGCCAAGCTAAATACTGTTCACTTAAAAAGCGGTTTAGGTGGGACAGACGATTGGTTTATGTCGTCTGGCAGCGCTCGCGAAGGCGGCAGACCACGAAAGGCGATGGTCTGCCCCACCAAAGTGAACCATGATGGGCCAGGCGTAAATGCCGTCTTAGATCTGGCCGGGCGCCGCGCTCGGGAGCCGGTCCTTGATCTTCTCCGGGAGGACCCGGTTCAGCTCGCGATAGCTTTGGCGGAAGGTGCGCTTTACCTCATCGGGCGAGGCGTCCGCCACTCTGCGGGCCGCATCCATTACACATGGCGCCAGGCGCGATTCGGAGAGCACCAACTTGGGCGACACGGGCATCAGGGCCATGAGGAGCCAAATCGCGATGGCGCCGAACAGCAAGCCGCGCACCACGCCGAACCCTCCGCCCAGCGCGCGGTCCAGCCAGACGAGGTTCATTGAACGAATGAAGCCCGCCAGCATCCCGGAGACCATTTCGCCCAGGATGGTAATGCCGACGAACACAATCAGGAAGCCCACCAGATCGGCGACGACCGTTTGCGAGATGTGCGGGCGCAAGCTGACGGCGACGGCGCGGTAATAACGCAAACCGAAGACCAGCGCCAGTATTGTAGAGAACAGGCCGATAGCGGTTCTGACGAATCCGAGGTTGAGCCCGGAGACGATCGAGACTACGAGCAGAACACCGAGCGTGAAATCGATCCAGTTCATAAGCGCTCCCAATCAAGATTGTTCGCTGCATTATATACGCAGTGCGCAGCGAATAGTTCCATGCTGTATTATGCGCTATCCGCCAAGCTCGATTTTGATGCCCTTACCCTGCTGGCGGGCGCGCTGGTACGCCAGGCTGGCCGCCGCCAGATCTTCGACCGCCAGTCCCAACGATTTGAACAGGGTGATTTCAGATTGCGCGGTACGGCCGGGGATGCTGCCCGAGATCACTTCACCGAGTTCGGCGACGACGTGGCTGGGCGCGAAGCGGCCCTCGCTGATACCCAGCACGATATCGCCCGACTCCTGGAAGGCGGAAGCCCGCGAATCCACTACCACTCGGGCGCGAGCCACCAGCGCAGGATCCATTTCGCGCTGATTGGGCCGGCACGCGCCAATCGAGACGACATGTGCACCGGGGGCCACCCAGGCATCCTCCACCACCGGGATGTCCGGCGAGGCGGACGCGGTCGCCAGCACCAATACATCGGCGCCACGGACGGCTTCGGCGGCGCTGCGGCATACGCGGAGCGGCACAGCCGATTCGGCCGCGAACTGCCGAACGTGGTCCGGCGTGGGACTCCAGGCGCGCACTTCGGCGAAGGGGCGCCAGAGCATGAACGCCGCCAGGTGGCTGCGGGCCTGCACGCCGGAGCCGAGGATGGCGAGCACGCCCGCATCCGCGCGCGCCATGTATTTTGCCGAGACGGCCGAGACCGCGGCAGTGCGCATTTCGGTGATGAGGCGGCCATCCATCAGCGCCATGAGCGCGCCGGTTTCGGGATCGAGCAGCAGAATGCTAGCCCGGTGGGTGGGCAGGGCGCGCGCCTGATTGGCGCCGATCACGGCCACCAGCTTGGCGCCCAGGACGGGTGGGTCGCGCACGAACGCGGGCATGGCGGCGAAGAAGGCGGCTTCTCCCATTTCCACCACCGGGCGGACGGGCTGAACGACTTGGCCGGATGAGAACGCGGCCAGCGCGGTTTCCATGGCGCGGACCAGGTCCGGCATGGGGAGCACCGCCCGGATATCCGCTTCGCTGAGGCAGAGTGTCATTGTGATAAGCGGGGGATAAGCACCTGCTATCGCAGCGCGCTATAACAGCGCGGGATCCAGGCCGTTAGCCGTGAGCGCAGCGGGCGCGGCCGCCACGGTTCGCGACTCACCCTGCAGGAACTCGACTAACTGGCGCTGGGAGCTCTCGAAGTACGAATCCAGGAACTCCTGCAACGCCAGGCGCCGCATGGCGTCGCGCGAGACAGCGGGCGCGTAAACAAATGCGCGACCGGTTTTGCGGCGGGTTACTACGCCGCGGCGGGTGAGCCTATCGAGCACCGTCATCACCGTGGTGTAGGCCAGGGGACGGCTGCCGGTCACCAACTGCCGTACGTCCTTCACGCTGCCCTGCCCGAGCGACCAGAGCGCGTTGAGGCACAGCAGTTCCAGGGGCGGCGGGATCGCGCGCGTAGTGGCTCTGCGCATCAACCCTCCGGCTTTGCCTCCGCCGGACGCAAGGCCTGCAGCAGTTTGTCGCCGAACTGGGAACTGGTCCTAAGCGGCGCAGCCGGGGCGGGCGCTCGTGCCGGCGCTTGTAATGGGGCTTGTGACGATGCTTGTGACGGTGCCTGTAACGGTGTCGCCGGGGGGATGGGCGGCGAACTGGCAGGCGCGCTGGCGGGCTCGGCGGACGGCCCCGCCAGATAGCGATCCTTCTTCAGCAGCACGCGCTCAAGCGAAGGGCTGTAAGTAGTGAAGTTACCGGCCAACTGGCGGTCCGTTTCGATCAGGCGCCGCATGCACTCCATTTTGGAGTCCAAATCGTCCAGATAGTGGAGCAGCATGGCTTCCGGGAACACCGGCGTCTTGACCGATCCGAACTCCAGTTGCCCGTGGTGGCTCAGGATCATATGCTCGACCAGCGACCGCAGGCGCGGCGGAAAATCGGAAATATCGCGCAGCTTTTCGCCGATCATGCGCACCGCGATCAGCATATGTCCGAGTAGCTGGCCTTCGTCGCTGTAACTGAAGCCGCGCTCGTAGCTCAACTCGTAGATCTTGCCGATGTCGTGCAAGATGGCGCCGGCGACCAGCAGATCGGCGTCGATCGAGGGGTAGTGGCCGGCGGCCAAGCGCGAGAGGTGGCACACGGACAGGACGTGTTCGATCAGCCCGCCCAGGTAAGCATGATGGATGTGCTTGGCGGCCGGAGCCACACGGTAGCGCCGGGCGATGTCCGGGTCGTCCAGCAGGGCGGCCACCAGCTTGTGCAAATGCGGATTGGCGATCGCCGCGGCGAACGCACGCAATTCCACCCACATCTCCTCCGGATCGCGCGCGGAAGCCGGGAAGTAATCGGTGAAATCCACTTCGCGGTCGTCCAGCCGGTGGATGGTGTGCAGGGTCAACTGCGGCCGGTTGTGGAAGATCTGGAGCAGTCCCTTGACCTTAACGAAGTCGTCGCGCTCGAAGGTCTCCATGACTTCGGCGACGTTGTCCCACATTTTCGCATCCAGCTCGCCGGTGCGGTCGCCGAGTTGGAGGGACAAATAAGGATCGCCCTTCTTCTTCTGCCGGATCTCTTTGGAGCAAACCAGGAAAATGCTGGTGACGATCTGGTCCGGCTTAAGTTCGGTCACATAGGGCGATTTCATGGCAGCCGCGGCTTATGGCTTAGCTGGTGACGCGGGTGTTGCGAGCGGAGTGGACGGCGGAGCGGCCGTGGCGCTCACGGGCTGCATCGGCTCCGTAGCTGCCGGGGGCAGATTAGATGGCGGCTTTTTGTCGCCCGTCCCGGGAACCGGAATCGCAAATAGCAGCCGCTTGCGCCGGCGGTGGGCCGCCACTTCTTCCTTGGTGACGGTCTGCGGCTTTAACTGCGCGACATCCTTCCAGGACGTGTCTTTGCCGGGTGCAGCGCCACTATCCACGTAACCGGGCTTGATCTCCAGAAAAGCCTCCTGGCGCAGCCTGGTCAGATAGGTGCGCACCTTGACGTTCATCTGCGGCATGATCATGCGCTCGTTGATCTCGTTTTCGACCTCTTCGTAAGTAGCCTGTCCTTTTTCGTAGCGGTCCACGATGCGAAAGATCACGAACCCGGTCGGTCCACGGATGGGATCGGTGACGTAACCCTTGTTCTGCTTCATAACGATATCGGCGAGGGCCTTGGTCAACTGGTCGCGCTTGAAACCTGGCAATTCACCGCCGTTGCGGGCGGTCTCCAGGTCGTCGGAATTGGTAGCAGCCAGGTCCGCGAACTTCTCGCCCTTGCGCGCGCGCGCTACCAGATCCTTGGCCTTCTTTTCGGCCGCGGCCACCTGATCGGGTGTTTTTCCTTCGGTCGAAATGACGATCTGTTGCAGGAAGACCTGCTCGTCGCGCACGAAATCGGCCTTGTGCTCGTCGTAGTATTTCCGCTTTTCCCCTTCCGGAATGGCGATGTGCGAGCCGACCTCCTCACTGATGACGCGCTGGGTCAGGAGCTGATTCTTGGCCTGCTGCTTGAAATCCTCGAAGGGCATGCCCATCTGCTCACGGATGAAGTCGTGGAATTTGTCCTCATCGACGATTTTGCTTTGGACCTGCATGGCGGCCAGGCGCTTGGTGATTTCGGAATCCACGCTGATGTTCAGGTCCTTGGCTTTCTGCACCAACAGGAGCTGGTCGATGTGTTCGCGCAAGGCGTCGGCGGATCTCTGCTGGAGTGCTTGGGTCAACTTGGGGCCGCTCAGACCCTGCTGGCGAAGCTCCGCTTCGAGCTCCAGGCGGGTACGCGTCAGCTCGTTGCGCGTGATGATGTCGTTATTCACCTTGGCGACGATCTCTTCGACGGTGCGTACGTCGGCCGCCGCGGCTACGGAGATGGATGCCGCGAGAAGAAGGATAAACCTGCGATACATATATGGGACATTTTAGCATTGTGTCCGGTGGGGCATACCGCCATGTCTGCTCTGCGCGGCGCGCTACGATGGCAGAGCGGCTCACGCCTTATGCCCTCTCCAGGTCCCAATCTTATAATCGTCGCCGGCCCCAACGGCGCGGGAAAAACCACGGCGGCCGCCGACATCCTGGTCGGCGCTTTGGCCGTTCACGAGTTCGTAAATGCAGACATCATCGCCAAGGGTCTCTCGTCTTTTCAGCCCGAGAGCGTGGCCTTCGATGCCGGCAGAATCATGCTACAGCGCTTGCATCACCTCACGGCGCAACGGGCCGATGTGGCTTTTGAAACGACGCTCGCGAGCCGCACCTTCGCTTCGTGGATCAAGACCCTGACGCCAACCGGCTATCAATTTCGCCTGTTTTTCCTTTGGCTGCCATCTGCTGATATGGCCGTCGAGCGCGTAGAGGAACGCGTCAGAGAGGGCGGCCATCATGTGCCGGAAGAGACTATCCGGCGGCGCTACGAGGCCGGTTTGAGAAACTTCTTCCGCATCTACCGACCTTTGGCCGCAAGCTGGCGTTTCTACGACAACTCCCATCCCGGAGGCCGGCACTTGATCGCCAGCGGCGCTTTCGATCAAGCTACTGTGGTGTTGGACCCGGATTTGTGGAACAATGTGAACAGGGATTGGAAATGAATACGGAAAAATCGGAACCGAAGGATATCGATCAGATCTTTCGCGATGGCACGGCCATTGACGATGCGCTTGACCGGGCCTACCGCAGGGCCGTCAAGCAGCACCGCCAAAACGGCGTCCCCATGGTCTTCTGGGAAAATGGAAAAATTATCAAGGTTCCCGCCGACCAACTCCCCGATCTTTCCATAGACTGACGAAAAAATCAGCACTGTTACACATAGAACTAATTCCGTAGCCATCCGCGCGTGATTCGCGTTAAACTCCGAACTGATGACACCACTTCGCCGTGTAGCCGTGCTGGGAGCAGGCACCATGGGATCGCGCATCGCGGCCCATTTTGCCAACGCGGGCATCCCAGCTTTATTGCTGGATATCGTTCTTCCCAATCAGGCCAATCGCAGCGCCGCTGCCTTGGGCGGACTGGAAACAGCACTGAAACAAAAGCCCGCCGCTTTCTTTACACCCGAAACCAAGTCACTGGTCACGCCCGGTAACTTCGAAGACGACATGGCCAAGATACGGGACTGCGACTGGGTCCTCGAAGCCGTCACGGAAAAGCTGGAGATCAAGCGCGCTCTGATCGAGAAGGTGTTGAAACATCGCAAGCCGGGGTCCATCTTCTCCACTAACACCAGCGGCATTCCGCTGGCGAGTATCGCCGAAGGATTTCCCGCCGAGTTCCGCCAGCATTTTCTCGGAACTCACTTCTTCAACCCGCCGCGCTATCTGCACCTGCTGGAGATGATCTCGGGCCCCGAAACGCTGCCCGCGGTGCGCGATCATATCGCCGAGTTCTCCGACCGGCACCTGGGCAAAGGCGTGGTGCCGTGCAAGGACACGCCCAACTTCATCGCCAACCGCATCGGCAGCTTCCTCGGCGCAACCGTTCAGAACCTGACCGTCGAGATGGGCTTCAGCATCGAAGAGGTCGACGCTCTCACCGGCCAGCTCATCGGATTGCCCAAGAGCGCCAGCTATCGCCTGCTCGATCTTGTGGGGCTGGATATCTGGGCACATGTCACTAAGAATCTCTACGACTTAGCGCCTGGCGATCCCTGGCGCGAGCGCTTTGTGCTGCCGCCCTTCTTCGCCCGGATGATTGAGCGCGGATGGCTGGGCGATAAGACGGGACAGGGCTTTTACAAGAAAACCGGAAAGGGAGACAAGAAGGAAATCCTGGCTCTGGACCTGAACACGCTCGAATACCAGCCATCCAAGAAGGCGCGCTTCACCTCCATCGAAGGCGTGCGCAACATCGAAGATCTGCCGCAGCGCCTGCGCGCGCTGACTGCGTTGACCGATCGCCCGGGCACGTTCCTGTGGAGGCTTTTCAGCGACCTGGTGCTGTATTCGGCCGGCATGGTGCCGGAGATTTCCGATCGCATTGTCGAGATCGATCGCGCCATGCGCTGGGGCTATGCCAACTCACTGGGGCCCTTCGAGCTGTGGGACGCGCTGGGCTTCGAAGAAACGGTGGCGCGCATGCGCAAGGAACAGCGCCAAATTCCGGAGAACGTCGAGAAAATGCTGTGCGCCGGCGCAAGATCCTTCTACCAGGCTCCCGATCACGACCGCCGTCCGCACCACGAATACTTCGATCTGCTCGAGAATTCTTATAAGTGGCTGGAAGACCGTCCCGGCATTACGGTGCTGAAAGACGTCAAGCACGCCCACGGCGTGGTGAAGAAGAACGGCGGCGCATCGTTGATCGACGTCGGCGACGGCGTACTCTGCCTGGAGTTCCACAGCAAGATGAACTCGCTGGGCGACGACCAGATCTCGCTGATCCGTGCCGGCATCGAAGAGACTTCCAAGAACTTCGAAGCCATGATCGTGGCTAACCAGGGCGAGAACTTCAGCGTCGGCGCCAACCTGATGCTGGTGCTGCTGGCCGCCCAGGAAGAGGAATGGGAAGAGCTGGAGGCCGCCATCAATCGCTTCCAGCAAGCCACCATGGCGATCAAATACGCGCCCAAGCCGGTGGTCACGGCGCCGTTCGGGATGACGCTGGGCGGCGGCTGCGAAATCGCGATCCATTCGGCGCGCGTGCAAGCATCCGCGGAAACCTACATGGGATTGGTCGAAGTCGGCGTGGGCGTGATCCCCGGCGCGGGCGGCACCAAGGAAATGCTGGTGCGCTTCGGCAATGCGCAAAAAGCTTTCGAACTGATCGCCTTTGCCAAGGTAGCCACGAGCGCCTCCGAAGCCCGCAGCTTAGGCCTGCTGCGTCCGCAGGACCAGATCAGCATGAACCCGGAACGCCTCATCGACGATGCCAAAGCACTGGCGCTGTCCATCGCGCCCGGCTACGTCCCCGGCGTGCCGCGCACCGATGTGGAAGTGGGCGGCGTGGAAGATCTGGCGCTGCTGAAGACCGGCATCTACCTGGCGAGACAAGCCAATTACATTTCCGATTACGATACCGTAGTCGGAGCGAAACTGGCGTATGTATTGAGCGGCGGACCCCTGACCGGGCGTCAGACGGTTTCCGAGCAATATCTGCTGGACCTGGAAAGGGAGGCTTTCCTGAGCCTGTGCGGCCAACGTAAGACGCAGGAACGCATGCAGCACATGCTGAAGAGTGGAAAGCCGCTGAGGAACTAACCATGCAAGAAGCCGTCATCGTCGATTGTCTCCGCACCGCCGTCGGCAAAGCGCCGCGCGGCGCGTTACGCACTTCGCGTCCGGACGATCTGGCCGGCGCGGTCATCCGCCGCCTTTTGGAAAAACATCCGCAGGTGCCGAAGGACGAGATCGAAGACATCATCCTCGGTTGCGCCATGCCGGAGGCCGAGTCGGGAAATAACATGGCCCGATGCGTGGCCCTCCGCGCCGGGCTGCCGGATACCGTCACCGGCGTAACTATCAACCGCTTTTGCAGCTCCGGCTTGCAAGCTATCGCCATGGCCGCGGATCGCATCCGTTCCGGCGGCGCCGATATCATCATTGCGGGCGGCGCGGAAACCATGAGCATGATGCCCCGCGGCGGCCACAAGGTCGCCCCCAGTCCGTGGTTCGTCGATCATCGCCCGGAAATCTACATGAACATGGGTCTCACCGCAGAGTGCGTGCAGCGTAAATACAACGTATCGCGCGAAGAGGCCGACGCCTTCTCCTACCGCAGCCACCAGAACGCCCTGCGCGCGCAGGCTGAAGGCAAGTTCGACGACGAAATTGTGCCCTTTGAAATCGAATGGGTGACGCCGAACGGCAGGAAGCCAAAAGTCACTAAGACCGTTTTCGCCAAGGATGAAGGGCCGCGCGCCGATACTACTGTCGAAGCGCTGGCCAAGCTCAAGCCTGTTTTTCACGCCAGCGGCACGGTCACCGCGGGCAACTCTTCCCAGACCAGCGATGGCGCGGCGGCCGCTCTGGTGATGTCCGACCGCAAGGCAAAGGAGCTGGGTCTGAAGCCCATGGCGCGCTTCGTGAGCTTCTCCGCCGGCGGCGTGCCTCCCGAGATTATGGGTATCGGACCGGTGGTGGCCATTCCCAAGGCGCTCAAAATCGCAGGCCTGACGCTGGACGACATCGGTCTGATTGAACTGAACGAAGCCTTCGGTGTCCAGGCGCTGGCCGTCATCAGGGAAGCCGGCCTGGATCCGGAGAAGGTCAACGCAAACGGCGGCGCCATCGCCTTGGGGCATCCGCTGGGATGCACCGGCGCCAAACTTACCGCAACGATTTTGCGAGAGATGTCCCGCCGCAATGTGAAGTACGGTCTGGTGACGATGTGCGTGGGCGGCGGCCAGGGCGCTGCCGGTATCTTCGAGAGGATGTAAGACAGGCCTCCAGGCCGGTCGCTGAATGCAGGAGTATGACGTTGCGTTAAAGGTACTGTTGCAAGGCCAAGCCAGACGCACGATTAGCGAGTTGACCGGCTCGGGAATCGCCAGGTGGCTGGACGTGGAACTGCCGAAGGTGCAAAACTTGCGGCTTGACCTTCTCGGCGAGACCGTCGCGGACGATCTGATCCACCTGGAGCTGCAAAGCGGCAACGATGCCGGCATGCCGCTGCGGATGGCTGAATACTGCCTGGGAGTGTACCGGCTCTTCGGGCGATTCCCGCGGCAGGTACTGTTGTACGTGGGCGAGGCGCCTCTGCGGATGGCAACCAAACTCAGCGGCGGCGGCCTTTCATTTGAGTATCAGGCGGTCGACATACGCAGTCTGGATGGCGACCAGCTGCTCGAGAGCGACGAAGTCGGCGATAATGTAATTGCAATTCTGACGCACGTGCGGGACCATAAGGAAGCCGTGCGGAAGATTGTGGCGCGGCTTGCCGGGTTACCGCCAGGCGAACGGGCGAACGCGCTGGAACAGTTGTTCATTCTGGCGGGGCTGAGGCGGCTGGAAGAAACGGTGGAACGGGAGGCTCGGAAGATGCCGATTTATATCGATATTCTGGAAAACAAGGTCCTAGGGCGGGAACGCAAGAAGGGAATACAGGAAGGCCGTCAGGAAGGCCGTCAGGAAGGTGAACTGACGATCCTTCGCCGCCTGATTGAAAGGCGCTTCGGCACGCTGCCGGCATGGGCTGAGCAGCGCCTGGGGGCGGCATCCACTGAACAACTGGAGGAGTTGGCGACGCGCGTGCTAGACGCCGCGCGACTCGAGGATCTGTTGAACGCGCCGCCGGCGTAGGCCCAGCTGTCGAGATTGGTAACACACGATTCATACGAACAGGAGCATCAACATGGCAACAGCAACAATATCATTACCCAAGACCCAGGGCGGCGCATTCCTGATCGAAGAGCGCCTGCCAAACGAAATCTTTACCCCTGAGGATCTCACTCCGGAACATCTGGCGATCGCGCGGACTGTGGATGAATTCTGGGCCAAGGAAGTCGGCCCCAACGTAGAAGCCATCCAGCACCATGAGCCGGGCGTGGCCCTCGCCTGCCTGCGCAAAGCCGCCGAGCTGGGCCTCACAGGCATCACCATTCCCGAGCAGTACGGCGGTATGGAACTCGATATGGTCTCCGCCATGGTGGCCATCGAGCACATGGCCGGCGACGGTTCCTTCGCCGGCTGGTACGGCGCGCACGTGGGCATCGGCTCGCTGCCCATTCTGTATTTCGGCACCGAGGAACAGAAGAAGCATTACCTGCCCAAACTGGCCAAGATGGAAATGCTGGGCGCTTACTGCCTCACCGAGCCGCACGCCGGTTCCGACGCGCTGGCCGCCCGCACCCGCGCCGACCTCAGTCCGGATGGCAAACACTACATCCTCAACGGCCAGAAAATGTGGATCACCAACGGCGGCGCGGCCGATCTGTTTACGGTCTTCGCCAAAGTCGGCGGCGAGAAGTTCACCGCATTCCTGGTCGAGCGTAAATTTCCCGGCGTCTCGACCGGCGCCGAAGAAAAAAAGATGGGCATCAAGGGCAGCTCCACGGTGGCTGTGTATTTCGACAACGTGCCCGTGCCCGTGGAAAACGTGCTCGGCGAGATCGGGCGCGGCCACATTATCGCTTTCAACATCCTCAACGTCGGCCGGTTGAAGCTCGGTCCCGGCACCGTGGGTGGCTCCAAGAACGTGCTGGCGGTTTGCCTCAAGTACGCCAAGGAGCGTAAGGCCTTCGGCCAGTCCATCGCCGAATTCGGCATGATTCAGCACAAGCTGGCCGAGATGGCTATCCGCACTTATGCGGCCGAGTCCATGACCTATCGCGTGGTGGGACTCATCGAATCGCAACTGGAAGACTTTTCCTGGTCGCATCCCAACGCCGCGCAGACCATGCTGAAAGCCGTGGAAGAGTACGCCGCGGAATGCTCCATCATTAAAATCTACGCCTCCGAGGTGCTGGACTACGTCGTCGATGAGGGTGTGCAGATTCACGGCGGCTACGGCTACCATCAGGACTATCCTGTAGAGCGCGCCTATCGCGATTCGCGCATCAACCGCATCTTCGAAGGCACCAATGAAATCAACCGTCTGCTCACCACCGGCATGTTGCTGAAGCGCGCGGCGCGCGGGCAACTCGGCTTGGTGGCGGCGGCTACGGGTGTGTTGCAGGAGATCCTGGGCGGCCCGCACAGCGGCGAGGATGAGCCTACCGGGCCGTTCGCGGATGAGACCAAAATCCTGATCAATGGCAAGAAAATCGCCCTCATGCTGATGGGCGTGGCTTACCAGAAGTACATGCTCGAGATGGAAAAGCAGCAGGAGATCCTGGCGAGCATCACCGACGTGATCATGGATATCTTCGCCATGGAATCGGCGCTGCTGCGCACTCAAAAGCTGGCGGAATCGGGCAAGGGCGCTAACGCCGCCGACATGACCGCCGTGCTGGTGCGCGACGCCATGGCGCATATCGACGTGACCGCGCGCATCGTGTTGGCGGCCTGCTCGGAAGGCGACTCGCTACGGACGAACCTGGTGGTGCTGCGCCGCTTCTCCAAGTACGAACCGGTGGACGCCATCGCGCTACGCCGCAAGATCGCGCACCGGCTGCTGGACGCCGAGCGCTATATCGTGTGATCGCAAGCGACGGCTCGAACGATGACGTACCCGTCATCGACCGCGACACGAAGGGCGTCCCAGGGGCGCTTGATAAGTGTAGGCGACATCGACCTCAACAAGGAACCCACCCCTGAGCCGGTGGACGCCCTGTAAGGGTGCCGATCCCGTTCGGCCACTAGCGAAAATTCTCGATTCGCGAAGTGAAGTCATACTTTGCCGTACGATCAGCCTGGATGACCAGGCGGAGCTATCCTGAGTTGAGAGGCAGATGAACATGGTCGACGATCCTACTCTCTGGCCGCCGCTGTCGCTCGCAGAGTGGGAAAGCACGCGCGCCACGCTGCACATGTGGACGCAGATCGTGGGCAAGGTGCGCCTCGCGCTCAGCCCACTCGTGAACCACTGGTGGCAAGTGCCGCTATATGTCAGCGCGCGCGGGCTCACCACATCCGCAATCCCTTACGGCGGCGGCATATTCGAGATCGAGTTCGATTTCGCAGGCCGGAATCTTGTCATCCGGAAAAACGGTCAGGCGGAGACTCTCGTGCGCCTGTATCCGCGCTCCGTGTCGGACTTTTACCATGAAGTGATGGCCGCCCTTCGAGCGGCCGGAATTGAAGTGAAGATATGGCCGGTACCGGTCGAGATCCCAAATCCGATCCCCTTTCCAGACGACCGGGAACATGCTTCCTACGAGCCCGACTATGTGAACCGGTTCCACAGGATTCTTATGCAAGCCGATACCATTCTGAGAGAATTCCGCGCCCGATTTATCGGCAAGGCCAGCCCCGTACACTTCTTCTGGGGCAGCTTCGACCTTGCCGCAACCCGCTTCTCCGGGCGTCGCGCGCCGGAACGCGAAGGCGCCGACCCAATTACGCGTGAAGCGTATTCGCACGAATGCTGCAGCGCCGGATTCTGGCCCGGCGGCGGCGAAATCGCAGGTCCGGCATTTTACTCCTATGCCGCACCCGAGCCAACGGGCTATGCCGCGGAGCCCGTGCTTCCGCCGGCGGCGATTTATCATAACGGGCTGCGGGAGTTCATCTTGATGTATGAGGATGTGCGCCTTGCGGCGTCGCCGGGCACCGCACTGCTCGATTTTCTCCAGAGCACATACGATGCCGCCGCGAATATGGGCAACTGGGATCGCGTGAACCTGGAACGGCCCTCGTAGCACGGGCTTCAGGCGCGATCCGCCGGCCGTAGAGCGCCATGACTGAGCAATGATAGAGCCATGATAGATTAGCTTTCGTGCATCGCCGAACATTCCTCCGCTCCCTCGCCGCCGCATCGGCCGCCGCCGTGAAACTGCCGCGAGCCCTCGCCGCTGTTCCCAAGACGAAAATCACCAGGGTGCGCGTATACGCTCCGCCCGAGCCCAATCCGCTGTTCAATCAGAGCGACTTGGTGGTGGCCGTTGAGACTGACGCCGGCATCACCGGCATCGGCGAAGGGGGCTCCAAGGAAATGCTGGAACAGTGTGCCGGCCGGCTCATCGGCCAGGACCCGCAGTATATCGAGCGGCTTTGGCAGGACATGTCGCGCGCTTTCTTTTATCCGCCCGGACGGGAGAAAGAGCACGCATTGGGCGCGCTCGATCTGGCGCTGTGGGATATCCGGGGCAAAGCCCTGGGCATACCCGTCCACGCCCTCTTGGGCGGCATGGCGCGCAACCACTGCGAGTGCTACAACACCGCTGGCATTATTCCAGGCGTGCAGCCCGGCATGCGCATCAAGGAGCGCGCGCAACTCACTATCGCGGCGGGCTATCGGGCCTTCCGCATGGGTGCCGCCGACGCGCCCGCCAACACCACCTACAACACGCGCGAGCGCCTCAACCAGCTCTACGACGATTGCGTGGAGGCCCGCGAAGGCGTCGGCAAGGACGGCGACTGGTGCGTCGATTTCCACCAGCGCTTCGATCTCGACGAAGCCGTGCGCGGATGCAGCCTCATCGAACACCTGGCGCCTTTGTTCGTCGAAGACCCCGTGCGCACCGAAGCTTTCCAGGAGGATCTGCCCATCCTGCGCCGCATGGCCAAGGTGCCCATCGCAGCCGGCGAGGAGTGGGGCAATCGCTGGGACTTCAACAAGCTGGTGGAGAACCACGACATCGACTTCGTGCGCGCCACGCTCCCCAACGTGGGCGGCATTACGGAGATGATGAAGATCGCCGCCATTTGCGAAACGCACTTCGTGGGCATCGTGCCGCACTTCACCGGACCCATCGCAACCGCCGCGCTGGTCAATTCCCTGGGCACATTCCCGGGCCCCGTGTTGATGGAGTACAACTTCCAGGGCCGCGCGCTGCCGCACCTGCCCGTCTGCCTGGATTTCAAGGATGGCAAGCTCTATCCCAACGACCGGCCTGGCCTGGGAGTGGAAGTGGACTTTAAACCGCTGCGGCAGATCGCCGAAGTCACTGAGAGAGTCACCAATCGCGCCCAGACCTACTTCCGGCCCGACGGTTCCATCACCAATTGGTAAGGTGGGCAGACTGCAGTTGCGCGGGTCCTCCAGGACGCGCCGTTCCAAATAGCTTACGGAGCCCCCCAGTCTATATTCGCCATTCTTTAAAATCGGGTAGAAGGCTTCCCTATCCATGGCTGGTGCGCCGATTATGCCGGTCGACCAGGAAA
>Ga0302326_10005637_pt1 | contig 28523 bp, 20 predicted proteins | sample Palsa_T0_3_FD_202264 | JGI IMG/M metagenome (GOLD analysis project Ga0302326, IMG submission 202264) | Peat permafrost microbial communities from Stordalen Mire near Abisko, Sweden - Palsa_T0_3 | ecosystem: Environmental > Terrestrial > Soil > Palsa > Peat permafrost | place: Sweden: Abisko... | reverse complement strand
TCACAGTGCCAGTTGCCATGACGAATCCCCTCCTTTCCTGGCCTTACTCGACCCGGGGATCAACGGGTCACGGCCTGGCTCTGTCGAGCCGGAGGGACATCGTCCAACTTTGGTGCGTTACCCTCGCCGGCAACGCTAGCACGTCGCTCAGAAGCTGGCCCAATCGCCCCAGGCCGCGCTATTATGGGCCCATCACTTGGTAGTCGCTCTTGGTGGGCCCGGGACCCCGGCAGGCCAACGCTCTCCCAGTTTTGGACAGCAAGGAAGGGGCCTGTGTGCAAGCCGCCGCGCAAACCGACACCGTTCTCACTGACGCCGCTCAGGTAGGTACCGTTCAAGCCAACGCAGAGTTGGCCGGTGCCATAGCCACCGGCGACCGGTCAGCCAAAACCACAATTGGTGGTGGTACAGCCCCGTCTCCCATTGCCGCGGTGACGGCTCGGTCCATCACGATCCTGCTCCTGGCAGGGCCGGTCGTTGCAGTTGCCGTCTCAGTGCCCCTGCTGTGGGGCCGGGCGGTCAACCTGACCGACATAATCCTCGGGGTCGTCCTCTACGCGATCACCGGCCACGGCCTTACGGTCGGGTTCCACCGCTTGTTCACCCACCGGTCCTTCGAGGCCAACCGGGGCCTGAAAATAGGCCTTGCGGTAGCGGGCTCCATGGGAGTCGAGGGCTCCGTCGTGAGCTGGGTCGCCAACCACCGCCGCCACCACGCTCATAGCGACAAGGTGGGCGACCCTCACTCCCCGCACATCCTCGACGAAACCGCAGTCGGGCAACTGCGGGGCTTCATCCATGCCCACATCGGCTGGCTCCTTGCCCCGGACATGACATCGGTGGAGCGGTACGCCCCCGATATCCTGCGTGACCGAGACCTGGTAGTCGTGGGCCGGATGTTCCCCGTGCTGGCGGTTGTCTCGCTGGCGATACCTTTCGGGATCGGCTGGGCCGTGACTGGCACCCTGGTCGGCGGCATCACTGCGTTCGTCTGGGCCGGCTTGGTCCGTATGGCCCTGCTTCACCACGTGACCTGGGGCGTGAACTCGATCTGCCACATGGTCGGCCGCCGCCCCTTCTCCACGACCGACGAGAGCCGCAACGTCGCCGCCCTTGCTGTGCTTTCCATGGGCGAGTCATGGCACAACCTCCACCACGCTTATCCGACCTCGGCCCGCCACGGCGTCCTACGCGGCCAGCTGGACTCGTCTGCTCGCATCATCTGGCTGATGGAGAAATTCGGCTGGGCTACCAAAGTGCGCTGGCCAGCTGCGGCAAAAGTGAGCGCCCTCACTGTACCGGCCGCTCCTGACAGCATCGCCGCCTGAGCGCGGCCTGCCGGCAAGGTCGGCGAAGGACGCTCAGCACCAAATCGAGCAAGCGATAGAAGTCCCCTAAACGCGCAACAGGGCCCGGTTAGGGGCCCTGTTGCTGTGTGGACCTTGGGGCCGCGTAAGCGAGCACCCTTTTCAGACCGGTAGGTCCTTATGTAGTCGCCATCGTGATAGCAGCGCCTGACGGCGGTTGGAAGACCGACGACGAGGGGTTCGTGCTCAGCTTCGTGATCGTGAACGCCGAATTGTCGCTCGCGGTGCTACCCGTGTACTTGACCAGCCCGAGGATGCCATCAGAAGTTATGCACCATTCGTCGTTCACGGACTGGCCGTTGCTCTTGCCGCTCAGCTTGGTGCATTTCAGGGAAATCCCATTGACACTCGTGCTCGAGTTGCTCACGTCGTAGCCCTCGAGGGCGGCAACTGCCGAGAGCGACTCGACGATGACGGCATAGTCTGCGCCTGTAAAGGCGAAGGCCGGCGAAGCGTCGATGGCATCGCTGCCCGTCGATTCTGCGCTCTCTTCGCAGCTCCACTTACCACCGCTGGAAGCCTGGGTGCAGTCGTAGGTATCTTTACCGTTAGCCACCCAGGCGGTAGCTCCGCTGCCGCCGGCCGCGGGCGTGCTGTAGGACCATTTTCCGCCGGGCTCCTGGGCAATCGTGATGGTGGACGATGTCGAGCCACTGCCCGTCGACACATAAGTCGCCTCGTATTTGGCGTTCTCGCCCTTTTGGATCTGTGACTCGAGGTTTTTCAAGTTGTGGGCGGCGTCTGCCAGATTGTGGACGGCCTTTATGGCGTTGCCGATCGCGCAGCCTCCGGCGCCAAAGCTCAAGCTGAGGGTGGCGGCTAGTGCCGCCCCACGCCTCAGGACAACTGGACGAAAAGCCCGCCATGTACTGGTGTCCGGGCTCATAGAGTGGCCTCCTGACCTGGCCCCAGATTTCGGGGCAAAGCTAAGTCTTCGCTTAGCATAGATGTTGGGGTAAGCGCGCCCATGGATCCTCCCATTGAGAGCACATTCTTGGTTTTCGGCTATTCCTCCCGCGAAGTCAAATGTTTTTATGACGCCCGGGACGAACCTCTCAGTTACCCGATGGGGTAGGCGGGAGGGGATGCCCGACCGCGAAGATATGCACAGGCAGTGCGTCGGGCGGGCGTTCCGACTTATCGAGCAAACGGGAGTTGTAGCGCGTGAGGAGGGCGACGATCTCAGCACTGAGCCCCTTCAGCTCTTCAGCTGTCAGGTACGCGAGGCTATGTGTCGAAAACGCCGACGTGTGCCAAACCGGCGGGAACGAAAGGCGCCCTGACCGCCACTCGCGTAGCGCCTGGTAGGAGCGCTCCTGCACGCTCGCCTCAAGAGCTTCTTCAGCAGAAGCGAACTCGGGGTCGCTCGAGGGCCGTCCTTTTACGCTTACCGTCAGAGCCACGACCCGCCAGGGTCGGCTGCGGCCGCGCCCACCGCCCGCCTCCTCGACGAAGCCGTATTTTGCAAGCGTCTGAAGGTGCCAGGACATGTTGCCGGGACTGTCGTCGAGCAGCTCTGCGGCGCGGGTCGCTGTCAACGGCCCTTCCCGCCTGAGGGCCTCGAGCAGGGCCAGGCGCACGGGGTGGGCGAGAGCTCGCATGGTCCGAGGGTCGGAGATGTCCCGCTGGTCGTGGACACCCGGCTCGCCCCGAGGAGCGGGCAGAGACTTCTTCGGTATCATCGCGCCGCCCGCTTGCTCGTGCTTCACAAGATCTCTTGTCACAACACTAAGCGTCACAAGAACCCTTGTCAAGAGCTTTGCCTAGGCGAGGCCACTTCGGGCTCCCCAGGAGGGAAGCTTGTAGGCATCTGGTGCCTCGTGCCTCCAGAGGCGCTAGAGCCAGGTGCTCATCATGGGAGGAACGGCTTGCACGAGCGAACGCCACGGCCTCGCTTGACCGGCGCGATCGCCGGCGCCACCGCGGCGGGCTCGGTCCTTGGGGCAACCCAGCTACTGCACAGTGCCACCGGTTTTACGACGTTGCAACAAGTGACCTCGGGCGGCGTGCTGCGGCTCGTCCCTGGGACGGTCTTTGGTTACGTGATCGACGGGTTGCAAGAAAAGGCGCGGCCTCTTTTCCTTCTTGGCCTATCCGTAGCGATAATTGTGGCAGCGGCGTTGGCCGGCACAGTTCTCGCGCTTTGGCGAACTGCGGTCGAGCTCAGGGCGACCGGGCACGGCGAACGACGCCCGATAGCGGCGACGGCAATAAGGGCTTTAGCGTGCACCTCGGTGTTATGGGCGATCTCCATGCCCTTTGTGGTGCTCGGCAACCAGTCAGTGTTTTCCACTGCCGCCGTGACCGTATTTGCCGAATGGCTCGTAGTGGCCCTGCTGACCGAGGCAGCCCTCTCATCGCCCCGTCGCGCAAGCCATCGCCGGGCTGCTGTGACTGCGGCGGCTGCGGGTGCCGCGCCTGCGCTGGCTGCGGGTGCGCCCCGCGGCCCGCTCACCCCTCGAAGGGAGTTCATCGAAGCCGTAGGCGGTGGTGCAGCTCTTGCAACGTTGGGTTACCTCGGCGCCCGTGCGGCCCGCGCTAGCGCCCCGTCGCTGTCCGAAAGCGCCGGGATCGGCACACAGCTCCACCAAAGCGCCCCTCATCCGACGGGCGCAAAATCGTCGGTTTTTGGCGACCTTTCCGGGATAACTCCCACCGCCGACTTCTACATCGTGTCCAAGAACATCGACGGTGACCCGATGGTCGACGGCAAAACTTGGGAGCTACGAGTGGAGGGCGACAAACCCTACTCGCTCAGCTTGCCAGAGCTCCTCGCCGAGCCCCACGTCGAACAGCTGCAGACGCTCGAATGCATATCCAACTACGTGGGCGGGTCGCTGATGAGCACCGGGGTGTGGAAAGGCGTGCCACTTCACCGCCTCCTCGAGCGCGCCGGAATCCCATCGGGCACCGTCGAGATCGCCTTCGCGTGCGTGGATGGCTACACCGAAAGCCTCCCGCTCGAAGTGGCCCTCCAGCCGTCGACGCTCGTGGCGGACCACTTGAACGGTGGGCGGCTCCCGGACGAGCACGGCTACCCGGCCCGCATCCTTGTCGCCGACCGCTACGGGATGAAGAACCCCAAATGGCTGACGGTGGTGCGCCCGGTACATGACCCGATCACCGGGTATTGGGAAGGGTTTGGTTGGAGCGAGCAGGCGATCGTGAACACAACTTCGCGGATCGATTACCCGCTCAATACTCAGGTTCTTAGGGCGGGGGAACTCGTGCCCGTAAGAGGCATCGCCTACGCCGGCGACCGCGGGATCTCCAAGGTCGAGATCAGCCTCAACGGTGGGGCTAGGTGGCAACCGGTTACCGTCCACCCCGCCGCCTCTCGCTTCGCCTGGTCGATCTGGACGTTCCCGTGGGTACCCGCGCGTGGGAATTACACGCTCATGGTGCGGGCAACCGACGGTCAGGGGAACTTGCAGGTGGCGTGGCGAAGCCGCGGGACCTTCCCCAGTGGTGCGTTCGGCCTTGCCAATGTTCTTGTTACGGTCACATAAACCGACGCAGCCGTGGTGCGTCAGGGGCTGGCCCAGGTGCGCGCCTGTCCCAGGTTTGGGCCGCCCAGCGGCCGGTAGTTGACGCCGAGTGCGTCAAGGCGAGGCAAATGGGCCGCCAGCCGGCGCTCGAAATCCCCCCAGTAGCGGTCCCGGCCACCCCACGCCACCTCGGCGAGCGCGCATACTCGTGGGAAGTACATGTACTCGGCGTGCTGGGGCGTGACCACGTACTCGCTCCACAACTGGCACTGGGCGCCGATGACCCGGTCCTCCAGGTCTTTTTCGAGATCGTCGGGAACCGGCTCGAGGCTGTAGACCTGCTCCACGCTGATCGCCGAGCGGATGGCGAGCGGTTCACGGGGGTCATCGGAGTAGGCCCAGTCGAAGTAGCACCACGGTTCTGGGGCCATCACCACTTCAAGCCCGGCCCGGGCGGCTTCGACGGCGGCCCGCCAGGCATTCTTGCCTTCCCAGCACAAGATCACCGACCCCTTCGGTGCGCCGGCGTCCACGATCTCGTTCCACCCGACGAGCCGCCGGCCCTTGGCGGATACGACCTCTGACATGCGGGCGGTGAACCATCCCTGCAGCTCTTGCGGCCCTGCCAGCCCGAGCCGCTCGCACAACCGTTGGGCGCGCGGGCTCGAGCCCCACTCGGTCGTCGGGCACTCGTCGCCGCCGATATGGACGTACTTGCCCGGGAAAATCTCCATGATCTGCTCGAGTACGTCGGTGCAGAAACGGATGGCATTTTCCTCGAGGTTGAGCACGTGTTCGCTGATGCCCCAGTCCGTGAGCACCTCCAGCTGCTCCCCGGTGTTGCCGAGCTCGGGGTACGACGCAATGGCGGCTTGCATATGGCCCGGCATATCGATCTCCGGCAAGATGGTCACAAAACGCCTCGCTGCGTACGCCACGATCTCGGCCAGGTCGGCCTTGGTAAAGAACCCACCGTGAGGAGTGCCGTCCTTGCGCCCCTCTTTGTAGTGGCCCGAAGGAGACTCCCGCCGCCAGGCGCCCACTTCGGTCAAGCGCGGGTAGCCGTTGATTTGTACCCGCCACCCCTGGTCATCGGTGAGGTGAAGATGCAGGACGTTCAACTTGTGCAGGCTTGCCAGGTCGACGAGTTTCAGCACGAATTCCTTGGGAAAAAAGTGCCGCGACAGGTCCAAGCCCATCCCGCGCCAACCAAAGCGCGGAGCGTCGGAGATTTCCACTCCCTCAACGGCAACCGTCGTACGGGCGGTTGAAGGAGCGGAGCGGAACAGGTCGGCAGGGAGCAACTGGCGGAGCGTACGGGTGCCATAGAAGACCCCCGCCGGCGTGGGGGCCACGACCTCAACGCCCCGTCGGCTGACGGTCAATCGGTACTTGTCGCCCGGAGCGGGGAACGCCAGGCCCTCGGCTGCTCCGTTACCCTCGCGATGGGCCAGACCGTCGCGGTTGCCCTGCACTTCGAGCCGGACCACGCCGTGCACGCTTTCGGCGCCCGGCCCGGACCTGTTCACCTGCCAGCCTGTCCCCGCCTCCAGCTCAGACGCGAGCAGATCTGCGACCCCTGACGAAGCGCTGTCAGCGGCGATGACCATCCCGTCAGAAAGGTTCGCGCCGGGGCCCCCTTGGCGGTAGCTGGCTGGGCGAGGGACAAGTTCGGTCACGACGAATGCTCTCCTGTGATGGACGGTGTTGCAGGCACGGACGGTCCCGTAGAAACGGGACGTGCCCCCGAGGCCCAGTCCCTCGCCTCGGCCAGGGCGACATGGCATGCGGCCAACTGACCCCGGGCGACCTCGCCGAGGACCGGTGTCACGTGGCGGCACTTTTCGATGGCGATCGGGCAGCGCGGCTGGAAGCGGCAGCCCGGAGCCGGGTTCACGACCTTGGGCGGCTCACCGACGTCGGACGAGCTGGTTTCGCCAAGGGGCGCGCGGGGGTCGGGCACCGCCGATAGCAGCAACTGGGTGTACGGGTGGCGCGGCGAGGCAAGCAGCTGCTCGGTTGGGCCGATCTCGACGACATGCCCGGCGTACATGACGACCACGCGATCGGCGACGTAGCGGGCCGAGGCGAGGTCGTGGGTGATGTAGAGGATGGAGACGCCCTCTCGTTCACGCAACCCGGCCATCATGTTGAGGATGCCCACCCGGATTGACACGTCGAGCATCGAGACAGGCTCGTCGGCGAGTACCAGCTTGGGCCGGAGCGCCAGGGCCTGGGCAAAGCCGACGCGTTGGCGCTGTCCGCCGCTCAGCTCGTACGGGTACCTCGACAACATCGCGTCCGCCGGCTGAAGCTCCACGGCGTCCATGACCCGCAGCGCCTCGTCGCGGCGTGCCGCCCCGGCTATCTCAGGCCGGTGGAGCTCGATTGCCCGCATGATCCCGTGGGACACCCGGTAGGCGGGGTTGAGCGAGCTGAACGGGTCCTGGAAGACCATGGGGACATGGCCCCGGTAGGCGAGCCTTTCCTTTCGCCCCTTGAGGGCCCCGAGGGTGCTGCCCTCGAAGCGGATCTCCCCCCCGCTGGGCTTGTAGACCATTGCGAGAAGCCTTGCGACCGTGCTCTTGCCGCTCCCGCTCTCACCGACGAGGGCAACGATCTCCTGGCGGTCGATCGTGAAGCTCACGTCGTCCACCGCGTGCAACATCTTCTTGGACCACCAGGCGCCCAGGTTGAACTCCAACGTGAGCCCGGACACTTCCAGGAGCGGAGCCGGCTTCCCGCCCTGGCCGCCCTGGCCGCCCTGCCCGCCGGTCCCAGTCGCCGCCGGGGTGGGCCGGGCCGCTGTGGCCCCCACTGCAACCGGTTCGTCCGCCCGCCGGGAAGAACGGCCGGCGAGGCTTTCAAGCTCTCCGGCGCCGTCCCTGTAGAGCAGGCAGCGCACCATGGAACCGCCCCGGTTGTATACCCTTGGCTCCTCCGATGAGCACTCGGGGAGCGCGTCGGCACAGCGGGGATGGAACCTGCAGCCCGGTGGCGGCGACGCCAGATCGGGCGGGGAACCTGAGATGCCGGTGAGGGCGACCCTTTCCCCTCGTACCGAAGGGAACGCTTCGAGCAACGCTCGTGAATAGGGGTGCCGCGGGGTGCCAAAGACTTCCGACGTGGCACCGAGCTCAGCCACCTGGCCGGCGTACATGACCAGGAGGCGGTCCGAGAAGTGCCGTACGAGCGAGATGTCGTGGGTGACGAAGATGACGGCGAACCCGAGCTGTTGCTGGAGCTCCTTGATCTGGCGCATCAGCGAGCGCTGGGCGACGACATCGAGGGCGGAGGTGGGCTCGTCCATGATCACCAGTTGCGGGGTAAACAGGAGCGCCATCGCGATCATGGCCCGTTGCCGCATCCCACCCGAGAGCTGGTGCGGGTAGCTCGAAAGGTGGATAGGGTCGATCGACACGAGGCGCAAGACCTCAGCCGAGCGCGCCGCGATCTCCTTGTTGGACATTGCCGAGTGCGTCTTGCAGGCGTCGCGCATCTGTTCGGCTACGGTCATCACCGGGTTGAGCGCGTTCATGGCGCTCTGCATCACGACCGAGAGCTCGCGCCACCTCACCCGCCGCAGCCTTCTCTCGCTCATCAATGCCATCTCCCGGCCAACAAACGAGACGCTCCCACCGGTTATGCCCGCGGGAGCGTTCAGCAACTGGGCTATGGCATACACAAGAGTCGACTTCCCGCACCCAGACTCACCGACCACTGCAAGGAACTCCCCACCGTCAAGATCGAGGTTGACGTCGTCAACGGCGACGACCGGGCCGGCATCGGTGGCGTAAGCAACGGAAAGATGGCGGACCTCGAGCAAGTGCCTCGCTCGCTCCCCGTCGACCGCTTGCTCCCCATTGACCGCCCGCCCGCCGTTGACCGACTGACTCGAGGTCGCCGCCGCTGCGGCGATGTGCACGCGTTTCACACTGCGGCGGGACAGCTTGCGAACGGGCCGGAGCGCCGGGTTGGAAACCTCGTCGAAGGCGTAGTTCAAAAAAGCGAAAGCCGCTCCGAGCAGGGCAATGCAGACGCCGGGCATAATCGCCCACAGTGGGCTGCCTACGTCGAGCGCCTCGTTGTTCTGCGCCCAGTACAACATGTTGCCCCAAGAGAGCGAGTTCGGGTTGCCGAGCCCGATGAACTGCAAGCCGGCCGCTGTCAGGACCGAGAACACGGCCGTCCCGAGGAACGAGGCCACGATAAGCGATGTCATCGTCGGGATGATCTCGGCCACGATTATGTAGGCACTTAGTTCTCCACGTACCCGCGCGGCGCCGAGAAAGTCGCGCCGGCGCAGCGAGAGGACTTGCACCCGCAGCTGCCGTGCCCCGTAAGACCACCCGAGCGCCCCAAGCACGATGATCATCACGAACAGCCCGGTCCCGCGTAGGTAGGCGGCAATTACGATGATGAGCGGGAAGATCGGTATGACCAGGAGCACATCGGTGATCAGGGAAAGCACGCCGTCGGCCAAACCGCCCAGGTACGCCGACGAGACGCCGACGATGACCGCGATGATGGTCGCCAACCCCCCTGCGGCGAAAGCGATAATGAGCGACTGGCGTGCGCCCCAGATCAGTTGGGAAAGTACGTCCTGTCCCTGGGAGGTCGTGCCCAGCCAGTGCGCACCGGACGGGCCGATACCGGGGTCGAAGTTGAGCGAGGTCGGGTTGTAAGGCGAAAGCTCGCCGGGGAAGATGGCAAGCAGGATAAAGAACCCCAGCAGGAGGGCCCCTGCGGTCGCCTTGTGGTTGTGGCGAAGAGAGCGCCAGAACAACTCAGCTCTGCTCTCTCGTGCGGGGGTCGAGGATGGCAGTCAGGACGTCGGCAACGAGGACGCTGAGCAGGACGGCAACGGTGATAAGCAGGAAAAGGGCCTGCATCAGCGGGTAGTCGAGGTTGTTTACCGAGGTGAGCAGGAGCGTGCCCACACCCGGGTAGTCAAAAACGTACTCGACGAGGATCGCCCCCGACACGACGAAGCCGAGCGACATCGCGAACCCGGTGAGATTGGGGAGGATGGCGTTCTTCCCGGCGTAATTCCACATGACCCTCCACGGCCGCAAGCCCTTGGCCCGTGCCATGCGGACATAGTCATCTGCCAAGATGGTGATCACGTTGTTACGCATCGTCAGGATCCAGCCTCCGATCGCCGTTATCAGGATCGTGAAGGCCGGCAGGGCGGCGTGTTGCAACACGTCGCCGACGTAGTGCCAGTCAAGGCCCGGGGAATCGGTGAAAATGTCGTAAGCGTGTTCGGAGGGGAACCATCCAAGTGTTATCGCAAAAACGTAGATGGACAGCAGTGCCATCCAGAAGTACGGGAACGCTGACGTCACGACGAATATCGGCGGGAGGACGCTGTCGAGCCAGGTCCCTCTCCTCCACGCGCTGACCAAACCTATGAAAGTCCCAAGGAAAAAGGCGATCAAGGTCGTGACGCCGACAAGGCCGAGCGTCCACGGGAGAGCCTGGGTGACCATGGTGTCGACGGACGCGCCGAAGCTGGTAGTCAGCGAGATACCGAAGTTCAGGGTCACGACATGTTCCCAGTACGTGAGGTACTGGCTCGCAAGGCCCTGGTGTGCGCTACCCCCGAGCAGCGCCAGGAGGGCGTGAAGAGCCTGGGGGTTGAGGTGCGGGTGCTGGGCGACAAGGACCTGTGCCGGTTTGCCGGGCATGAGGCGGGGGATCAAGAAGTTGAGGCTTATCGCCGCCCACAGTGTGACGGCGAAAAAGCCCAACCTTCGAAGGACGAACCTCATTTGCCCAGCTTCTCACCCGGCACAGGCCTTTCGCCGGTCTACTTGTAGTACAGGTGAAGCAATACGACGCCCCAGTCCGGCGTCACGTACTGGCCCGGCTGGGCGTAGGGGTTGCCCTGTGTTACCCAACCCCCGATGTTCTGGGTGTCGTACTGGTACCAGTCGACCTGCTCGGTGACCGGGATCACCGGTAGCTGCGTGAGCATTACGTTTTCGAGCTGGTCGATGACCGAGTGCTGGACCGCGGGATTTGTTGTCCCGGCGTAGTCCGCGATCAGGGTGTCGGTCGCCTGGTTCGAATAACGCTCGTAGTTGCTCGCAGCCGGCGAACCTACCGCAGCCGTGTTGGCCGAGAACAGGACCGAGCGCATCTCGTAGTACGGCGTCGGGCCTCCGGTGTCCCAGCCGTAGGCGAGCTGGAACTTGCCGTCGGACTCATCGGTGGAATAAGTCGAACCGGTAAGGTTGTCCGGCGTGACCTGGATCCCGACCGCCTTCAGCTCGCTCTGGATGACGTTTACTGCCGAGACCCAGTCAGAGAAGCCGGCGTTGTTGATAAGCGTGAACGACAGCGGCTTGCCTGCCTTCTCGAAAATCCCGTTGCTCCCCTTCGTGTACCCGGCGTCGGTTAGGACCGATATCGCCTTTTTAGGGTTGTACGCGTAAGCATTTCCGTTCTGGGCCGCCAAGGCCGAGTCGTACCAAGTGGAGAACGTCGGGGTAACGATGCCGGTCTGGTTAGCCCCGGGCTCTTCACCGTACTCGCCGATCTTGCCGACGACAGGACGGTTGATCCCGTACGCGATCGCCTGACGGACAGCGGTAGTAATGAGCGGGTCGGTCAGGTTGGGCCAAAGGTTGACGCTGTAGACAGGGGCGAACCAGTAGTGATAGTTCGGGTTGGCGGAAAGGTAGAACTTGTTGATGTTGGGGATGAACTGCGAGCCCCACTGGTCGACACCGCTCCTCAAGTCCTGGTTGGCCGAGTTATTGGAAAGGTAGGAGGGGAGGTTGACAGTCTCGATCTTCGGGAGCCCCGGCTGCCAGTAGTGGTCGTTCTTCGTGTAGCGGATGTCGGAACCGTTGCAGCTCGATATGGTGTAGCCCCCCGTGCCGACCGGGTGCGGGTCCAGGAAAGTGCTCGGGTCTTTAATTGTCGACCAGATATGCTCCGGGACGATGGGCGTCTGGTCGGCGATGTAATAGAAGTCGGATACGGCCGCCGCCTTGAAGTTGAAGGCGACCTGGTCGGTCCCCACGGCCACGACGCTGCTCAGCACTGACCAGTCCGAGTTGAGGTCGAGCGCGGGGTACTTCTTCAACAGGTTGAACGTAAAGACGACGTCCTGCGCGCTGAAAGGCTTCCCGTCGGACCAGGTCACGCCCTTGCGGATAGTGAAAGTAAGCGTTTTGTTGCCATCGCTCCACGCCCACGCGGTTGCCAGCCATGGGGTCACGGAGCCGTGGTTGATCGAGTCGACGTACGCCAGCTCCTCGTACACGGGCCCGAAGGAGTAAGGGTAATCAGAGGCGTTGTACGGGTTGAACTGGCAGGGCCATGCAAAGCCCCATTCGTCGGCGATGTTGAGGGTATCGGAAGCGGCGCTGGTGGCGTCCGGTACTCGGGCGCTCCTGGCGGCTGCGGTGGCGGTGGTTACGCCCGTCGCCAGCACGCCACTGACAGCGATTGCGCTGACTAGCACCGTGAGGCGGCGTGCCAATTTCGTTTTGGTCACTGGTCTCCCTCCTGCTTAGGGGAACATCTGATGGCCCGTCTTTTGCCTTGCCTCGTTCGTCTGGCCCCGCAGTCTGCCGCTCGGTCTAGACCAATTAGGCTTGCACAGGCGCATGCGCATGTCAACGCAGGGGGCCACTGACATCTACCCCGGACTGCTCACCAGCAAAAGGCCGGCGAGGGAGGGATGATGACGACGGCCTAAGCCAGCCTTGCGCCGGCGCCGAGGACCGCCGCGGGGGGATTGAAAAGGCAATCCTCGAAGTATTGCACCTCGGGAGACCCAGGGCGCGCTAGCGGTTCTGGGGGAACCCCAGGTCGACCGAGCTGGAAGCCGGGTCGGGCCAGCGGGAGGTGACCACCTTGGTGCGGGTGAAGAAGCGGATCCCGTCAGGCCCGTACATATTGATGTCCCCGAAGAGCGACGCTTTCCAGCCCCCGAAGCTGTAGTAGCTGACGGGCACCGGGACCGGGACGTTGACGCCCACCATGCCGACCTGGACGTCGGCCTCGAAACGACGGGCCGCTCCCCCATCCCGGGTGAATATGGCGACGCCGTTGGCGTAGGGGTTGGCGTTGACCAGGGCGAGCGCCTCGTCGTACGTCCCGACCCGGACCACCGACAGCACGGGCCCGAAGATCTCGTCGTCGTAGACGGCGCTGCCCGGCTCGACGTCGTCGACCAGAGTGGGGCCGAGGTAGAAGCCCGGCCCGGCGGGCGCCGAGCCCCGTCCGTCGACCACCACACGGGCTTGACCGAGGGCTTCGGGCTGGAGGTACCCGGCTACCCGTTCCTTGTGCTCGCGCGTGACAAGGGGCCCCATCTCAGACGAGGGGTCGTCCCCGGGTCCCACCTTGATCCGCGGGAGCCGGTCGGCGATGGCCTTGACCAGCGGCCCGGCTACACCGCCGACGGCGACGACGGCCGAGATGGCCATGCAGCGCTCCCCGGCCGAGCCGTACCCAGCCGACACAGCCGCGTCCGCAGCCATGTCGACGTCCGCGTCCGGCAGCACCACCATGTGGTTCTTTGCCCCACCGAGGGCCTGCACGCGCTTGCCGTTGCGGGTGGCGGTCTCGTATATGTGACGGGCGATGGGCGTCGAGCCGACGAAAGACACCGCGGCAATATCGGGGTGGGCGAGGATGCGCTCGACGGCCTCCCGGTCGCCCTGGACAACGGTGAACACGCCGGCGGGAAGGCCGGCTTGCCTCCACAGGTCGGCGAGCACCAGGGAGGCCGACGGGTCCTTCTCGCTCGGCTTGAGCACGAAGCAGTTCCCGCAGGCGATGGCGTTGGAGCACATCCACAGCGGGACCATGGCGGGGAAATTGAAAGGTGTGATTCCGGCGACCACACCCAGGGGTTGCAAGATGGAGTGGACGTCGACGCCCCGGGACACCTGCTCGGAGTAGCCGCCCTTCAGCAGGTACGGTGCCCCGCAGGCGAACTCGAGGTTCTCGAGGCCGCGGGCTACTTCGCCTTCGGCGTCCGAGAGCACCTTGCCGTGCTCGGCCATTACGACCGCTGCGAGTTCCTTACGGTTGGCGTCGAGCAGCTCACGCATCCGGAACAGGACCTCGGAGCGCCGCGAGAGGCCCGTCGCCCGCCAGGCGGGGAAGGCCGCGAGCGCCGCCTGAACGGCCGTATCGACCTCGACGACGGACGCGAAGTCCACCTCGGCCACCTGCTCGCCGAGAGCCGGGTTGTACACCGGCCCGCTCCGCCCCGAGGTCCCCACGACGGATCGTCCGTCGACCCAGTGGTTGATCCTTTTCATGCTGTGCTCCTCCCCTGCCAGGTCCCACCCGTCACGTTAGGGGCTGCCCGACTGCCGGCGTACCTTGTTCCCTAAGTGAGCGACCCCGAGGCGCCGCTCACTGCGCCGTAACCTCATGTGCGCCGGCAGACGCGACCACGGTGAAGCAAGCGGCGGCGCCGAAGCCCCGGTCCGCCAGGCCCTCGTTCACGAGGGTTTCGACCGCTACGACGTCGTGCTCAGCAACGAGCGCAATGGCTGAACCGCCGAACCCAGCTCCAGTAAGACGTGCACCGAGCGCGCCGGCTGCATTAGCCACATCGACAACGGTGTCCAGTTCCGGCGAAGAGACCTCGAAGTCGTCACGTAGGGAACGGTGGCTAGCGGAGAGAAGTTCCCCGATCGTCTCCGGCTGGCCCGCCTGGAGGCGGCTCACTACCTCGAGGGCTCTTGCCTGTTCGCTCAGTACGTGACGAGCCCGTCGCACGAGCACGTCGTCGCCAAATTCAGCCAGGCGTTCCAGAGCACGGTCCACCTCACCGGCGGGAACGTCGCGCAGGGCGGGCACTCCGAGCAGTCTTGCTGCCTCAAGGCAAGAACTGCGCCGCTCTGCGTAAGCAGATCCCATGAGGTCGTGTTTAACCTGGGTATCGATGACGATGAGGGCGAGATCTGCCGCCGGCAGGTCGAATGGCACTTGCTGCGCCACTAGGGTGCGCGTGTCGAGGAACAGGGCGTACCCAGCACGGCAGCACATGGAAGCGGCCTGGTCCATGATCCCGCACGGCACCCCGACAAACTCGTTCTCGGCGCGTTGGGATACCAGCGCAATTGCCATCGGCGGTAGTTCGATGCCGAAGAGGGCGCACAGAGCTACGGCGACGCTGCACTCGAGAGCGGCTGACGAGGAGAGCCCCGCCCCGATCGGGACGTCGCTGTCGATCAGCAAGTCGGCGCCCTGGATTGCATGCCCTGCCGCCAGTAACGCTCGCGCGACGGCAAGAGGGTAGGCCGCCCAGCCTTTGGGGCTGTCGGTGGAACCGAGGTCGAGGTCCACCAGACCGGCCCCATCACCCGCCTGGACCGACCGCACCACCAACCGGCGGTCACTTCGTCGGGCTGCCGCCGCCACCGTGACCTGAGGAATGGCGATCGGGAGCACGAAGCCATCGTTCAGGTCGGTGTACTCACCTATGACGTTCACCCGGCCGGGGGCAGCCCAACAACCCTCCGGCGGGCGACCGTACGTCTCTGCGAAGTGGCTCGCAGCGTTCATTGAGCCGCTCCATAACTAGTGCTCATTTTTTTCACCGCTGCCCCTAGTTACTCCCAAGCGCAGCCCAGTTGAGCAGGTCGAAAAGAAGAGCGCCACAGAGCGGGTCGCCTGCGACCGCTTGTTCGGCCAGCGGGAGTTGGCAAACTGTCAGCCAGCCAGCGAGGACCGGAGCCCGGCCGACGACTGTCCCCACGATGCCGTCCGGCGGGGGTTTCAGCACCCCGACGGCCGTTTCGACGGCGAACGGCCCATTGCCGACGTGGGTGAAAACAAACTCTGGTGCAATCGAGAGCAGCTCCGTGGCAAGCACCGAGCTCGCAGCAAGCGAGGTGAGCCCCGGTTGCGACGTCGTGAAGATGAACGGAGTTGACCCCCACGCGGTTGCTAGGTCTACAAGCCGTAGCGCGATGGGGAGCGGGAGGTCACCGGCGTCTCGCTGCGAAAGGAGCAACGCATTGCCGCCCGCCTCGAGCCACCTAGAGACCACAAGGCCCACCTCTGTCGTCAACGATCCTTCGGGGACCACCAACAAGTCCCGGCCCGCCTTTGCGGTCGAGGCTTCGATCGCGACCGACCCGGCATCTGCAAGCAGCCTTCCCAATAAAGCGGGCCCGGGACCAGCCAGCCAAAAAGGAACGCTGGACTGGCGATGCCTAACTGCCCGGACCGGGTAGTAGTTGTCGCCGAGGTGGTCGTTGCCGTGCCAGACCTCCAGGTTGACTTTCAGGTCACCAGCGAGGTCAATTGGTAGCGACACGGCCTGTGGCGTGCTCGTTGCGTAGGCGGGAAGGTCCATACGTGCAGACCACTCCTGGTCTCCCACCAGAGCTCGCACCTCGGCGCCTTCGATGGCAGGGCCATCGTTCACGACCACCAGGTCGCCCAGGAGCGTTCCACCGACGGCCGCAGACCAATGTGAGCGCACGAGCACGGGACAGATAGGCCGGGCGGCGAGCTGCACCTCGTCGCATGCAGGTTGCTTGGCACGGCGAAGCAAGTCCAGTAGACCGTTGAACTCCTGCGGCACGTCCGTGAGCTCAGTCACACACCAGCCGATCACGCCGGCCGTCCTTCGGAACAACTCGATCTGGAGCCGGTCCGCTAGCCCCTGGTAACGCTGCGAGCCAGCCACGAAGTCGGCAACGCTCCCCGGCCACGGCGTCGATCCGATCAATCGGCTCAGTTCATCGGCGTACGACCAGAACGTGCCCTCGTCAGAGCTAAGGTCGGGGAGGCCCCAGTCGCCGAACTCGCTCATGAACAAGGGGCGCTCCCCTTTCGCCGACAAGGTCACCTTCGTTTCCAGCTCGGCCATGTAGCGCGGGCTGAGGCGTCCGTACCAATGTGCCGTAAGGACCGGGCTCTCAAAGACATATTCCGGGTCGGGTTCTATCCAGTCGTTCTCGATCACGGGCCGAGTCGGGTCGGCATTTCGGATCTCCCGATATATCCGCCTCACAAAACCCTCGTACCCCCGACCTCGCCGCACGGGTAGTTGCTCCGCACCGAGCTCGTTCATAGCCGACCACAAGACGATTGAGGGGTGGCTACGGTCGCGACAAACCTGCTCGAGTGCCGTTGTCGCACAGCGCTCAATCAGCTCCCCATCCGATCCGAGCTCGTCATGGGCGACCGGCTCTGCGATGGGGATGTCGCAGTGCACCATCATCCCGCGCTCGTCGCATACGTCGAGGTAGACAGGGTCGAAGGCTTTGATGTGCAGCCTGATCGTGTTCAGGCCCAAAGATTGGGCGGCCGCAACGTCGGCCTCAGCTTCGGCACGGTCCGCTCCTCCGTACAAGGTGCGGGCCGAAAATCCCTGAACTAGAGCACTCCGCATTTCGAAGGGCTCGCCGTTCAGCTCGAACGAAGCGGGAGTGGCTCTCACCGTTCGCAGGCCGAAGCGCAGTGTTCGTCGATCCGAAATACGGTCGTCCGCGTAAACGGTCAGTACGGCGTCATGCAGGCTCGGTTGGGCCGGCGACCACCGCTCGGCCCCGCCCGTCGCCCCGACTTCGAAGCGGATTTTTCTCGCCGTCACCTCCCGGCTCAGTTGCCGGCCGAGGACGGCCAACTCAACCCGTACGGGTCGGTCGATGGCACCAGCAAGGGAGGCCTCGACAACGAGCTCCTCGGGGTCATTGTTCGCCCAGCAGTCAACAACGCTCGCCGGGCCGTGCTGCTCGAGTGACACAGCTTGCCAAATCCCGCCGTAGTCGAGGTAAAGGCTCGGCGGGCTGGGGAACACCTCGTTCATCCATCCCTGCTTGCCGTGCGCGCTGCGACTGTGCTCGGGGCTACCACGAGGATGGTCAACGATGCGCACCGCCATGTCGTTGCCGCCTGAACGAACCAGCCCGGTGCAGTCCAATGCGAAAGGCGTGAACCCGCCGCGGTGAGAACCAAGGTGATGCCCGTTCAGGAACACATCGGCGTCGTCCATCACGGCCCCAAAGTGAAGCGTCCACCAACCGCTTGCTTCCCTCAACTCGAAAATGCGCCGGCACCAGGCCGTGCCGTCGAGCCCTGGGTAGCCTTGGGCCTCCCACAACCCTGGGACCTCGATGTCTTCGCCCCGCATCGAGGACAGCTCCTCAAGGGAGTGCTCGCCGATGACCAGTTCCCAAGTCCCATTGAGATCCACGGTCGTTGACGGCCACGCCTTGTTGGCCGTCGTAAGGCTCCCGATCATCGAGACGACGAAGGGGGTGCCCCGACCGCGACGCGCTGGCCGCCCTCGAAAGACTCGATCACCCGTTCCGCCAGCTCGAGGGCTCGCCGGCCGGCACGCGCGTGCACAGGAGGCTCGTCGCCGGCGCGTAGCGCGCCCAGCAGGGCATCGGCGTACTTATCGAAAGTCCGATGAAACTCGCGATCAACGTCGTTGAAATAGCCGGCTTCCCACACCTGGCGCGTCTCGTCCCCGGCCCGTGAAATATCCAATCGCTTTACCGTGTCCTGCACCAGCAACCTGCCGTTGGTCCCATTTACCTCCAGCAGGTGGGTAACGGGGTAGGCGTAGGAGGAGTCGTAGGAGCCAACCAGGCTACCTACTGCCCCGCTAGCGAACTCGAGGGCGACCGCCAGAGTGGAGTAGACGCCTTGGGTCTTGTTCGTCATCTGGGCCATGACCGACTTGATGGGCCCGCAAAGGAACTCGAGCAGGTCCAAACCATGGCACTGAGTCTCGATGAGGTTTGCGTGTGGATGGGAACTGGTGCCTGGTTCTCCTCCAAATCGCCAGGTGGCAAAAACCAGTTCGCCCAAGTCGCCCGCTTCGATGGCTGTCTTGGCCCGCTTGACCGGCTCTGCGTACCGGTGGTTAAAGTTGATGGCGAAAAAGAGATCCCTGCGAGCGGCCGCACTGATCAGTTGGTCCGCTTGGGCTAGATCGAAGACCAGTGGCTTCTCGGCCAGTAACGGGGCTCCAGCCTCGATTACCTCGAGGGTCGCTGCGAAATGCCCTTCATTTGGTAACGAAAGAGTCACGAGGTCGGGTCGCTCCTTGGACAACATTTCGTCGATAGACGTATAGGCGCGCGTGCCCCACGCCGCGGCCCTTGCCTGCGCCCGATCTTGGTGCCTGGCAACGACCGCGCAGAGCTCCGCGTCCGGATGGCTTGAAAAGACACGTGCATGTTGCTGCCCCCACTGCCCGGCACCAATGACAGCTACCCTCGTCGGCGCTCCTGTCGGTCCTCCGGCCGTCATGCCTCGAGCTCCTGGGTCACGACGACCTTGCCCGACTCTCCCGACAGAAATGTCCTGAACGCCTCGCTGATCTGGGCAACGTCGTAGCGGTGAGTGATCACCCGGGCCAGAAGGTCACGGTTCGTTCGCAACAGTTCGAGGTTTTGGGGCATCTCGTCATAGCGGAAGTACTCGCTCCCGAGCACAGCCCGCTCGGGAGCGATGAGATCATCGGACACCACCAACTCGAGCGTCTCCCCGTGGCCTACGCATACGAGGACACCCCTCTTGGAGAGCACCGACATGGCGGTCCGCCGCGCAGTGGCCCTGCCTGTCGAGTCGAACGCCACGTCGCAGGGCTCCAACTCGCCCAGCGCGTCCGCCTGTGAGGCGTCGACCACCTGCGCGCCGATTGACTCCGCGTAGTTGAGCCGCCAAGGCGAGAGGTCACTTATCCGTACCGGGAAGTTCCTGCCGAAGGTCAACTTGCACATCACCAGCAGGCCAAGGCCGATCGGCCCTGCACCAGCTATATAGGCTGACTCGATGTCGGGACGCAAGAGCCTCGCGCGGGCGATGGCGTGGCTGCTCGTACCCATCACATCGAGCAACATTGTCGCCTCGACCAGATCCGTGCCCGCCTCGACCGTGAAGAAGTTGGTCTCGTGTACGAGCTCATAAGGGCCATAGCCGCCGTCGTGAGTAAAGCCCATGTCGGCTCGCTTGGCAAGGCATTGGTTGGTGTAACCGAGGCGACAACTGCGGCAGCGCCCGCAGTAGTCCATCAAGAACACCACGCCTGCGGTGCCCTCGCGAACGGAGGTCTCAGGCCCGACAGCCACCACGACACCTGCAGCCTCGTGGCCCGGGGTAACCGTGGATCCCTCGAAGTACTGACCTCGGTCGGTGCCACAAATGGCGTTGGCGCGCACCTTTAGAAGAAGCTCTCCAGCCTGAGGTGACGGGACAGGACGCTCCTCGAAGATGATCTTGCCATCCCCGAGGAACCGCGGGGTGGTGGCAACATTATGGGGCATAGTCACTCCTTTATTTACAACGACGGAACTTAACTCCCCGCAATGGGGCTTGGTCCGTCGCCAGTGGCCTGCCAACGGAAATGCTCCAGGGCATCGGTCGGCCGGCGCTCAAGCTTGCCGGCGGCGTCAGCATCCAGGCGGTACAAACCCATGCGGCGCAAAAAGGGCGCGACCGGGCCGCCCGGTGTGCCTAGTGGGGACACCGGGTGCGGCGTACCGCCTGGCCTGTCCCGGCGATAGAACTCCTCGACAACCGAGCCCCCTGAGGCCCAGCTCCAGTCGACAAAATCGATCAGCGGCCACCAGGTCAGCCCTACTATCGGGAGGCCGTCCTCACGTAGGGCGTCGAGACCTCCGACCAACTGGTCGAGCCACTTGCATTGTTTTTCAACGTCATCTTCGACTGCGGTCTCGGTCACCATCAGGGGGATCCCATACGCAGCGTGCCAACGGCGCAACTCGCCTACTAATTGGTCGAGGCCGCCATCGACCGCAACGTGGACGCTCGCTCCATCGAGCCTGACGATCTCACGGCACGAAAGCTCCGGGTAGTAGTTGAGCCCGAGCACGTCGGGACGCTGGGCCCCTTCGCTCAGCTGCTGCAGAGAGAGTGGGTCGGCGCCGTTGCCCACCAACCACGACCAGTCCTCGTCGTCATGGGCCACTTGGCCGAGGAGCAGCCGTGTAGGAAGTTGGGCTCTCCGCGCCCAACTGCGAACTTCCCGCTCCAGCGAGGTGTCTTCGGTGGAGTAGATCTGGACTGCCTCGACGTGGACGATCTCGGCACCAGGATCCACTCCGCGGATGGCCCTTATGGCTCGCTGTACCCCCGTCATCAGCGACACCACCAAGTCAGCCCAACCGCGATCACCGCTCAGGTACGGTGGCCAGATGCCGCGCAACCCGCAGAACGAAGAGGTCACGAGCGGCTCGTTCAGCGGGGTGTAGGCAGCGATCGAGCCCTTGTAGCGGTCCGCGACAGCTTTTGCGTACTCGGCAATGGCGTCGGGGAAGCTCGGGGCCACGAACGACCCACCCAACCATGTCGGCGTGCCGTAATGCACTAGGTCCAGGACCACCCTGATCTTCACGCGCTCCACAAGGAACTCAACCGCCTCGTCAGCCCAGGACCAGTCGAAGACTCCCGGTTTGGGGTTTATGCGGTACCACGGGAACCCGTACCGGAGCGCGCCGGCGCCGGTATCGGCGACCCGAAGGAGATCTTCGCGCCACTGCTGGCTATGTCCCGTCAAGTCATACTCGTCGAGGGCAACGCCTCCCCCCCGGAGCGGTTCGCCGATCGCGGTGTCTTCGACCCCGACTGCGAACACGAGCTCATCGCCGGCGCTGAGCCAGGACGTCACCCCTTGATCCCCGTTGTGGCGATGCCACGCGTGAAGTACCTCTGGGCAAGAGCGAACGCCACAGCCAGCGGCAACAGACTTATGATGGCCCCGGCCATCAGCACCCCGTGCTCCACCACGTACTGGCCCGCAAATAAAGTCAGGCCTGCTGGAAGTGTACGCATATCTGTGGTCGAAGTGACCACGAGCGGCCAGAGGAAGTCGTTCCAGTTGTTCATAAAGTAAAAAACAGCAAGGGTGGCGAGGGCGGGTTTGGCCAACGGTAGCATGATCCTCGAATAGATGTACCATTCCGACGCGCCGTCCGCCCTCGCGGCTTCGTCCAGTTCTCGAGGGACAGTGATGAAGAACTGCCGCAGCAGGAAGATCCCGAAAGCACTTGTCGCCCTGGGGACGATCAGCCCTTGGTAGGTGTTGAGCCAGTGGAACCTGAACAAGAGCTGGAACACCGGCACCAGTGTCACTTGGAAGGGGACCATGAGCGTCGCCAAGACGAGGTAAAACGCTACTGTCCTTCCCGGGAAGCGCAACCGAGCGAGAGCGTAGGCCGCAAGCGAGTCGAAGAAAACCGACGACACCGTTACGCCGCCGGCGAACACAACCGAATTGATAAGCAACCTGAGGAACGGGAGCTGCTGCCAGATCCCGATGTAGTTGGAGAAGGTGGGGTGCGTCGGCTGGAGCCTCAGTGGGTACCCAAATACGTCGCTCTCGGGTTTGAACGAAGTACCGAGCATCCAAGCGAACGGCAGGAGGATGATCACCGCACCACCGATCAGGACCAGCCATTTTGTGCCCCGGGACAGCCCCCACCACCAACCGCCTCTTCGTGCGTAGACCGGCATGTCCGAGGGCCGTGACTTCCGGGGAGCCTTTTGGCGCACAGCGACCGATGCCATGGCTTTCAGTTCACCTCGGAATAACGGAAGAGCCTGAGTTGGAACAGCGAGATAAGCAGGATCAGTGCGAACAGTACCCAGGAGAGCGCGGCAGCGTAACCCGGCTCCGAATAGTCGAAGGCCGCGTCGTATATGTACGTCACCAGCGTCTCTGTGTGAAATATCGGGCCACCACCGGTCATGACGTAGACCGAGTCGAACAGCTGCATCGACGCAATGGTCGAGATGATCGAGGCGAACAAAAGGCTCGGGCGTAGCTGCGGTAACACAACGCGGCGGAAGCGCACCCAAGGGCCGGCCCCGTCTATAACGGCCGCCTCCAGTAGCGACTCAGGCACGTCTTGGAGGGCAGCGATGAATATCACCATCGAGAAGCCGACGCTTTTCCAGACCCCGACCAACATCACCGCGGGGAGGGCCCAAGTCGTGCTCTGTAAGAAGTCGACATCGGGCAGACCAACGCTCACCATGGCGTGGGTGATTATCCCGATCTCCGGGTCAAGGAGGAACTTCCATACGATCCCCATTGTCGCCAGCGATGAGATGACGGGGAAGAAGTAGATCGAGCGGAAGAACTTGTTGACCAAAGTGTTGCGTTGAAGGGCGACGGCTAAGGCGAGCCCCAAGCCGACCTGGAGAGGTACGACCACCCCCGTATAGATGGCCGTGTTGCGAAGGTCGTTCCAAAAGCGTGAGTCGTGCCACAAGGTCTCATAGTTCTTGAACCCGATATATTGCTGGGCCGAAGCGAAGAAGGACCAGTTGTGCAGGCTCATCCAAAACGATTGGACTATGGGGTAAGCGACGAACACAAGCAGGATCAGGCCGCTGGGCACCAGGAAGAGGTAGGCGCGTGCATGGCGGCCCAAGCGGGCTACCCGCGGGCTGCGGCGTGCTGGCGGTGGCGCCATCACCGCGGAGGCACCGGTCCCCTCTGTCATAGCAAGCAGAGATCCTGTGTCTTGTGGAATCGGAAGCTCCTGGTCGTCGCTGCGCTACGGACAGCCGCAACGCGCGGTCCCGGCGCTTCGCCAAATCCTAACCCTGCGAATACTAATGCTGCGAACAAAGGCGAGCACCGTGAGGCACGGCCGCCCGGAGGTCAGGCATGGTGCCTGCTACCCGGACGGCCGACGCCGATGGCCCTGAGCTATGAGCTCTGGGACTTGCTCGTCACTTACAGCCTACGGCTTGGTTGAGTTGCTCACTGGCGGCCTTTAGGACCGATGCGACGTTGCCCCCCCGCTCGGCCGCCGCGATCGCCGGCGAGAAGATGCTGGAGTCGACGTAGTTGAAGTTGGCCAGGGTGGGCAGGTAGAGCTGGGCGTCTGGGCTTTCAGCTGTAAAGCCAGCCACGTAAGGGTTCTTGCTCAGGCCCGGGTAGTTGCCCATATCCGTCCGGGAGGGCGGGTAGCCAACACCCTCGGCGAGACCGGCCTGAGCGGGCTTGCTCATCCACCAGGCGAAGAACGTGAGCGCGGCGGCCAGGTTCTTCGATTTGGCATTTACGACCATTGGGACCGTGCTTCCCGTCGTGACCAGCTTGCCGATGGCGCCGATCGGGACCGGAGCCAAACCGAAGTTCACTTTTGCAGGGACGTACTCGCCGATCGCCCAGGGGCCGTTGATCTCCATTGCAGCCTTTTGAGCCGAGAACAGGTTGTCGGCGTCCTGGCCGGCGAGGCCGACCTGAGTGATCTGGTCCTTCACGATGAGGTTGGCCCAGCTGCTAACGGCCTGGACGGTCTTCGGGCTGTCAAGGTCAGAGCATCCTTGGGCGTTCAGGATGTTGCCGCCGTTGGCCCAGATGAAGATTGGCCACATGGCGATCGTGGCGTGGTCAGCGATGGCCATCCCGTACTGGGTTACCTGTGACCCGGACTTGACTGTCAGCTTGACGGCGTCCTGCTGGAGCTGCGTCATCGTCTTGGGCGGCGCGGCGATCCCGGCCTTGGCGAACAGCGTCTTGTTGTAATAGAGCTCCAGGGTTGCCCAGTTTGCCGGTGCGGCATAGAGGTGACCGTTCACCGTGAACGCGTCTTTGATGGCGGGCGGGATGACGCTGGCTGGCACCTGGTTCGGGCCGTTACCAAGCAACGAATCGATTGGGGCGATCAAACCTTCTTTGATGTACTCCCTGATCGTCCCCACGTTGTAGTCAGGTGTGGCGATATCGGGACCGGCGCCGGTTGCCATTGCGGTTGGCAATTTTTGCGCGATCGTGTCCCATGGTTCGATGGTCATGTCAACTTGGATGTCTGGGTGTGTCTGGTTGAACTGCTTGACGAGGGCCACGTAGGTCGGCTCGTCCCCTCCGGTGAAGCCGGCCCAATAGGTCAGCGTCACCTTGCCGGCGGAGGCGAAGGCCGCATTTGCTCCAGCGCCCGCGAGGCTTGCAGAAATGCAAGCCACCGCCCCCAATAATGCCACTTTTTTCCTCATGTTGAGGCTCCCCTTTCAGTCACTGTCGTGTTTGGTTTTTGTTTCTCTCCGTTAGGACTTTGCCGAGGCGACGTGCCGGTGCCTAGGTCGATGACCGACCGCACCCGCACGAGTTCCGGACGACAAGTTCTGTCGGCAACAGGGTGACCGGCTCGTCTGGCAGGCGGCCACCTATCAATTCGAGTAGTCGTGACGCCGCCACCGAACCGACCTCGGCCATGTCGCCTTGGACCGATGTCAGTGCCGGCTCGACATATCGGGCCAGCGGGATGTCGTCATAGCCAACCAGGAGAACGTCCCGTGGGACGCTGAGCCCAATGGCCTGGAGCGCCTCGCGCGCACCCAGCGCCATCTGGTCGTTGGCGGCGAAGATCGCGTCAAAAGGGGTCCCACGCCCGACCAGCTTCTCGACGGCACGTGCGCCGCTTTCGTCTGAGTAGTCGCCCTCAACCTCCAGGGCGGGATCGGGAGCGATGGCCGAGGTCATCAGGGCGTTGCGGTACCCACTCAGTTTGTCCTGTGCAGATTGATGCCCGAGCGGGCCCGAGATATGTGCGATGCGCTTGACGCCATGGGATTCGAGGAGATGGCGGGTAGCGATTTCGCCACCGTGCCGGTCGTCCAGGCTCACGGCGGTAGCCCGGGCCAAATGGGGGGCACGGCCGACAATGACCACTGGGTAGCCGGACCGGGCCAGGCCGATGACGTTGGCGTCGGCGACCGCGGCTGCGGCCACTACGATCCCGTCCGCCTCTCGCCCGTTCATGAAACGCCGGTACGCCGAAGCTTCGTCTTCCTCGGTACGCGAGGTCGACAAGATCGTCGAGAGGTCATTGTCGGCGGCGACCGACACGATGCCATCGAGAAGGGCGGTAAGGGTCGGGTGCGAGAAGACGTGCTGGCTCGAGTGCGGCAGGACGACGGCAATGGCGCTCACGCGCTTGCTGCGCAGAGCCCGCCCAGCCGAGTGGGGAACGTAGTTGAGCTTGATGGCGGCGAGGCGGACTACCTCTTTAGTCGCAGCCGACACCCGAGGGCTGTCTGACAATGCCATCGATGCGGACGTGACGGACACTCCCGCTAATAGAGCGACGTCCTTCAGCGTGCAACGCCCGGTTGGCTGGTCCACCCACTCCTCATTCCGAATCGTTACGACAGCACTAGGTGATCTGGCTCTTATTCGGTGGTTCACTCTTGTCAAATCGATTTGACTTAAACTAGTGCCGAAACGCTTGCGTGTCAAGGCGACCCCGCAAGCCTCTTTGTGTGAACCGAGCCATTGGCGCACGGCCCTCGTGATCATTCGCGACGTCCGAAGGCCGAGGACCGAGCTACTGCCGGGGTACCGCTGTGCCATCCTGCCGACGCGGTGCCTATTAGTACTAAATTGCGGCTATGGGCGGCCTTGGGAACAACCACGAGATGACCCTGGAGGAGGCCGCAGACCTTTTGCGGGTCCACTACATGACTGTCTACAAGTACGTCCGGACGGGGCGTATCAGGGCGGAGCAGCGCGAGGGTCGATGGGTCATCGACGGGGACGATCTGCAGGCCTTTCGTGACCGGAGCGGGAAGCGACCAAGGCGGTCGGCCTCGGGCCCGAGCACGGGGCCGACGTCGCGCTGGGAGGGGCGGGCGGAGCGCCTCATGGCTCGGATGCGTGCAGGTGATGGTCCCGGCTCGTGGAGCATCATTGAGTCAGCTCTTGTTTCTGGTAGTCCCTCCGACATGTACCTCCAACTTTTGGGGCCGGCTCTCAGGCGGATCGGTGAAGGCTGGAGCGCGGGGGAGATCTCTATAGCGGACGAGCACCGTGCCACCGCAGTCGCTTTGGGCTTGGCCGGAAGGCTCAGCCCGTTGTTCGTCAGGCGGGGCCCCTCTCGCGCAGTCACCGTCCTGTTAGCGGGCGCCGAGGGCGACACGCACGTGATCCCTTTGCTCATGGTGGCGGACGCACTGCGAGCAGACGGTTGGAGCGTCGTGAACCTAGGTGCTGACGTACCTCGAGCAGAGCTGGTGGCGACGGCGCAAGGCACCGAGCATCTGATAGCAGTGGGGATCAGTTTGAGCTCGGAGCGCAACGCGGCCCGTACGTCGAAGAACATCCGGTCTCTTCGAGCGGCCTGTCCCGACGTCCCAGTCCTGCTGGGGGGCCCGGCGGCCGGGCCTGAGCAAAGGGCACGAGATCTTGGAGCTGACGGTTGGGCTAGTGACTTGGTGGGAACAACCAAACTTGTCAACGACCTGGTGGCCCGTACCTAGTGCCACCCCCTAGCCGCACGGCCTCTCTCCAGATCCGCTGAACCTGGTGCCCGCGCCCTGGTCCTAGGCGCTCTCGTTTGGCAGCGGTGGTGATCTATTTAGTGCTAAACTCAAGACTCTTGATAGATGCAGCGCTCGAGGCCACCGTCATCGGCAGCTACACCCGCATCGGGCCAGCTGTTCGGAGCCGTTTGTACCATTGGGACCGAGCTCTGCCTCTCCATGGTCGGACGGTCGTCATTACAGGCGCCACCTCGGGTATCGGCCGTGCTGCAACCATGGCGATGACGGAACTTGGAGCTGGGTTGTGCCTTGTCGGCCGTAACCCTGACCTGTTAGAGCTCACTTGTCGGCAGGCCCGGCGAGCTGGGGGCGACCCGAATGCGGAAGTTGCGGATCTCGAGGATCTTGATCAGGTAAGGGACCTCGCCCAACGTATTTTGCAGCGGTACCCCAGAGTCGACGTCCTGGTCAACAACGCTGGGACGCTCTTCCGCTCCCGCCGCGTGGCGCCTGGGGGCGCCGAGGCCACCATCGCGCTGAACCTCCTTTCTCCTTACCTGCTCACCGAAGCGCTCCTCCCCCCCTTGGAGACGGCCGGCGGAAGGGTCGTCACGATGACTTCCGCGGGCATGTACACCCAGCGTTTCGACCTATCCACGCTGGTGATGGGAGAGGCGGGTTACAACGGCGTGGCTGCTTACGCACGGGCCAAACGCGCTCAGGTCGTGCTGACCGAGGAGTGGCAACGCCGCTACGGCGCCCGCGGTGTCGACTTCTACGCAGTCCATCCGGGCTGGTCCAACACGCCAGGGCTAGCCAAAGGTTTACCCGGCTTTACCAGTGTTATGCGGCCATTGCTCCGCACCCCAGCCGAGGGAGCCGGTACAGCTGTTTGGCTGGCAAGTCGGCCCGCCGGCACGGAGAAGGGCGGCGGCTTGTGGTTCGACCGAAGACCTCGTTCTGCCTACCGCTTGCCGTGGACATGGGCGAGCGCGGAGCAACGTAAGTCACAGGGCGAAGCGTTATGGGCATGGTGCCGGGAGCAAGTCGCGCAACCATTGGAAGACGCCGATGCCAGTTCGTGAACGCCTTGCGGTGATCGGTGCCGGCGTCTCAGGCACCACGGCCGCCTATCTCCTCCAGCGCCGCTATGACGTGACCCTTTTCGAGGCCGAAGATCGCCTCGGTGGTCATGCCCATACCCACAGGGTCATTACGGCGCGGGGTGACGAGATCGCGGTGGACAGCGGGTTCATCGTGTTCAACAACGTCACATACCCGGCTTTGACCCGGCTCTTCGACGAGATCGGGATAAACAGTGTCGAGACGAGCATGGGCATGTCAATCCGCTGCGAAGGATGCGGGCTCTTGTACGCGGGAGGGCGAGGTCTTGCAGGACTGTTCGCGAGCCCTCGGACGACGGCTC
>Ga0302326_10005634_pt1 | contig 28539 bp, 14 predicted proteins | sample Palsa_T0_3_FD_202264 | JGI IMG/M metagenome (GOLD analysis project Ga0302326, IMG submission 202264) | Peat permafrost microbial communities from Stordalen Mire near Abisko, Sweden - Palsa_T0_3 | ecosystem: Environmental > Terrestrial > Soil > Palsa > Peat permafrost | place: Sweden: Abisko... | reverse complement strand
TCAGCGGAAGAGAAGGACAGCATGACGAACATCTACGGGCAGAAAAAGGTAAGAATTGTTGGCATCTCCGGAAGCCTGCGAAAGGTGTCCTTCAGCACAGCGCTGCTGAAGGTTCTTGCGGAGAAAGCCGCGCCTGAAATTGACCTACGGGTCGTTACCCTTGAAGACATCCCGTTCTACAACGAAGACTTAGATACGCAGCCGGGAATACCCGCGGTAGAGGCGCTCAAGAGAACGATTGCGGTAAGCGATGGAGTTCTCTTTTCCACTCCGGAGTATAACCATGGCATTCCGGGCGTGCTGAAGAACACGCTTGATTGGCTCTCGCGCCCTGTATTTGAATCCTGTTTCAAAGGCAAGCCGGTTTCCATTATCAGTTCCTCGATGGCATTTACAGGAGGCGTTCGGGCTCAGTACCAGTTGCGAGAAACCCTCATCTCGATGCAGGCCCATCTTGTTATGGGACCGGAGGTAGTAGTGGGCGGCGTGCATCGCAAGTTCTCAGATGAAAGCTACACGGACACTGATGGGATCACATTCATGCTGCACGCCCTGGGACGATTGAGAGACGTGGTCCTTAGCCGTAGTCTGGTCGGTGTATGAGCCGACGTTGTATTGTTTGGCTATTCTTTAGCAGCCTATCTTTACTGCTTCTTCGATGTCAGCCGGTATATGCACAGGCGCATGTTGCGGAGCCACCCGTGAATCTTGGGGAAACGAGTTTTCTCGATGGCATTGCCGGCCCCGGCACCTTGGTCGAACAGTTCCTAGACACCGCACATGATGGGACGATCGTTGGGCCGAACGGTGGCGTTGTACCCGGTACAGGATCGGTGAACAGCGTTGGCGAACTAACCCACGTCGCATGGCTGGCTCATACTCGGATTGCCGGCGGGTGGTATGGAGTAGAGGTTGTTGGCACCGCTGCTTATGTCGATGCCGGCGCACAAGGTCAGGCCGGAGGTTTTGGCGATGTGACGGTCAGCCCCTTTATCCTGCAGTGGCCAACGCATCGCTTTTTGCACATGCCGGTCGACCAGAGAGTGACAGTAGATTTCGTCCTTCCGGTTGGTCACTACTCGCGAACCGCGGGTGTGAATGTCGGAAGCAATGCTTACGCAGTTAATCCTTACTACGCGATCACGGCGCACCCTACCAAGCGGATCGAGACAAGCTGGCGTGTGCACTATCTCTGGAACTCGGAGAACGATGCCCCTGCCGAGAGCACAGGGTACCGATCTACTCAGGCAGGTCAAGCGATCCACTTCAACGCCACGGCTGCATACAACGTGTACAAAGGGCTGTGGATCGGTCCTAATGCCTACTTTCTTTCGCAGATCAGCGACGGAAAAATCAATGGCGTTTCCGTTCCCGATTCCCCTGAGAGGGTTGCTGCGATCGGGCCAGGTATGGTTTGGACAAAAAAGAGCTGGCTTTTCTACGCCGATGAATACGAGGAATTTGGAGCACGCAATCGCGCGACCGGCAACAAATTAGTCTTGCGTATATCGAAGGTCTTTTGAAAAAAGACGGTTCAGATAGAAAGCAATTATGAAAATATTTATCGCCTTCCTCGTTGCCTGCGTTATTGGAGCTTGCCGCCGCTGGACTCACATTCCCTTTTGGGCGATTGAGGGGCTTACAGGTTCACTGCTGATCGTCGCTCATTTGCTCTCAAAGCAGGCTGTTGTTGCAAGGAAAGCGACTCCCGCGGTCAACTCCAATGCTTCCAAACACTAGAGGATTCCCAAGGATCATTGGTTTCAGAGGAAGCTTGGATCTGCCTTTGTAATTTTTTATAGCTTTACCAAGTAACTCCCCGTCTCGCGAAAAACCTCCGTATATTTGTATTGACTGAAAGACAGGGAGAGAGCGGGCTATGGATTCTGCGCAAATCACGCAAATGCTGCAAGAAGCCAGCGAAGGTGACAAAGAGGCATCGGAGCGTCTTATCCGGGTGGTGTATGCGGATCTGCACCGGCTGGCCTCGCGCTATCTGAGCGGGGAACGTCCGGGCCATATTCTGCAGACCACGGCGCTGGTCAATGAGACGTACTTTCGCCTGTTTGGCGGCGAGCCGCTGAAGATGAATAACCGCACGCACTTCTTTGCCGTGGCCGCGACGCAGATGCGCCGCATTCTGGTGGATGATGCGCGGAGCCGGCGGGCTCGGAAGCGCGACGGAATTCAGATTGAGTTGGACGAGGCTTTCCACGTTGCTTCCGGCAAGGATGCGGAGGTGGTAGCGTTGGACGATGCGCTGAATCAGCTGGCTGAGTCGTATCCGGAGAACGCCAAGGTGGTGGAACTGAGATTCTTTGGCGGATATACCAATGAGGAGACGGCGGAGATTTTAGGCGAGAGCGTGGCCAAGGTGCGCCGCGACTGGGAGTTTGCGCGGGCGTGGCTGTATGACAAGCTGGCAGTGAGTTAGGTCTTCGACCGCTTGATTTCGCGCTTGGCGATTGAGTGCTGCGGTATCCCACCCATTGTGCAAAGGACGCACAATGGATGGGGCACCCAATTTGGGTGCATCAACACGCGGTCACAGACCTAGTTCATTCGGGAGTTCATTGCAAATCCTGCTGGCGTGTGGCGGGATTGGCTTCGAGCACGGTTTTGATCTGGGTTAGTGTCCGCTGGACTTCGGGGCTGTTGGTGAGTTGGCTGGAGGCGGTGAGCGCTTTGACGGCGGCCAGGCAGGTACGCGCGGCCTCGGTGGGATCGTTGAGGCTGGCGTGGTTGGAGCTCCACTGGGTCTGCGCAACGGCGAGGTAGGCGCGGCCAAGGGCGGAGATGGTATCGGCATTCTGCTGGGCTGGAGCTTGCGTATCGGCGAAGTAGGAGAGGCTCTGCTGGACCAGTTGTTTGGTCATGCCGCGCGGGGCCAGTTTGCTCTTGAGAATCGCCGGCGTCTTGGTCTGGATATCGGTGGTCAGATGGTTAAGGTCGCTCTGCATCAGGGCGCTGGCCTGCGGAGCGGGCAGGCTGCGGTACTGCGCTTCGTGGCCCCTGGCTTGTGACAGTTCATTCTCAAGGGACTGTACCTGGTTGCGCTCCTGAAGGGCGACATATCCGGCTACTGCGGCGCCGGTCAGCGACACGGCGATTAGCAGGATTGCGGCGATTCTGAGGCCGTGGCGGCGGACGGCCTTGCTGAGCAGATAGGTTGTGCTTTCGCCTCTGGCCTGGACTGCACGTCCCTGCTGGAAGCGTTCAATGTCGGCGGCGAATGCGGCGGCGGTTGCGTATCGGCGCTCGGGCTCCTTGCGCAGGGCCATGAGTAGAACGCAATCGAGATCGCCGGCCAGGCGATGGCGCATGGCTGCCAGCAGATGGCCGGGATCGGCTTCGTCAGGGAGCGGCTGCTGGGTGCTGGGTTTGGGCGGTAACTGGTGGGTGATGGTTTCGAGGATCTCGGGAAGATTTTTGCCGTCGAGCTTGAGCGGGCGGACGCCGGTCAGCAGTTCGTAGAGCACTACGCCGAGTGAATAAATGTCGGAGGCTGAGGTCACGGGTTTAGAGGTGATCTGCTCGGGGCTGGCGTAGCCGGCGGTCAGGACCGGCATCCCCGTGGTCTTTGCGGTGGAGAACTCGCCCTTGAGTTTTGAAACTCCGAAGTCCAATAGCTTGATCTGGCCGGTGTGGGTCACGAGGATGTTGGCCGGCTTGAGATCGCGATGGAGGACGTTGTTTTCATGCAGGTATTGGACGGCTTCGCAGGTCTGGCGAAAGAGGTTCAGCCGCTGCTCAAGCGTGGCCTGGTGGTTGCGGCAGAACTCGTCGAGTGGGTGGCCGTCGACGTAATCCATGACGAAGTAGGGCAGGCCGTTGGGGGTGGTGCCGCCGTCGATGATGCGCGCGATGTTGGGGTGGTCGAGACGAGCGAGGATTTCGCGCTCTCGGAGGAAGCGGTGCTTCAGTGGGTTGGCGCGCAGCTCGGGGCGGATTACTTTGATTGCGGCAAGGCGGCGGTAGACCTCGTCGGAGCGCATGGTGAGATAGACAACGCCCATGCCGCCTGAGCCCAGTTCGCGCAGAACGCGATAGGGGCCGATCATCATGCCTTCCTGCAAGGCTGGGCTTTCACGCTTGAATGCCGGCTCGGCGAGGAAGCCCTGGCCGCTGGCGTTGGCCGCCGTGAGCAGGCGCATGACGCTGGAGACGACTTCGGGGTGGCCCTGCGCCCGCGCATTTACCTGGGATTGAACCCAGGCCAGGCGGTCGGCAGCGGGCAGTTCGCTGGCAGCGTTGAACAGGTCTCGGATGAGTCGCTGCGTGCTGTCCACCATTCTGGCTTGCCTCCCAGTGTTGAGCATTCGGGATTGAGTGGTCTTGATTCTCGATCGGCCGCCGGGAAAGCGGAGCACTCAGTTCAATAGCGCGGGGGATTTGGAAATCTGCTCAAGAATAAATCTTCGTAGCCGGGTGGTGGTTCGCCGCTATTGAATTCAGTAGAGGATTGGCGATGCGCGGCAGGCTGAAACCATTATTCCGGAGGTTTTTTCGGATATCGCCGCCCGGGCTGGCGCTGGCCGGGCTGTTTGTTTGCTGGGCTGACTCACTGGCAACCCAAATGTGCTGAGACGTTTGAGGGCAATGAGTAACATCCAACATCGGGGCATAGAACTTGATTCCTCGACAATAGCTTCCGGTTTGGCTACGATACGCTCCGAACCCCGTTGTGCATGGCTCTCGTTCGCTCGTCACAGAACATTGCATGCTCGCGGAACTTTTCGACGGCGTCAACGTTTCAGTATTCAAGGAGATCTCCGATTGCATCGCGCGATGTACGTCCCAGCTCTCTGTCTGGTGGTTTTCGCAGCTTCAGCCGCCACGCAACCCGCAATCCCTCGCCCTGACGGGGGCAAGCTTACGCCTGCGCAGATCGATTCGACCGTGAACCGCCTTATCAACGCCGCGCATGTCACCGGGGCGGGCGTAGCGCTCTTCCATCGCGGCGAGATCGTCTACCTCAAAGCCTACGGCCTGCGCGATACCGAAAAAGGCCTGCCGCTCACGCCCGATTCGGTAATGACCGCCGCGTCGCTGAACAAGTCGGCCTTCGCGACGGTCGTCATGCGCCTGGTCCAGCGCGGGACTCTCGATCTCGACAAGCCCATTGAGGAGTACCTCGGAAAGCCGGTCGGCGACTTCGAAGGCTACGCCGACCTCGCAGGCGACCCGCGGACCGCGAGACTCACGCTGCGCATTCTGCTCGACCACACCACCGGCTTTCCCAACTTCCGAGGCTTCGAAGACGATCACAAGCTGCATATTCACTACGACCCGGGCACACACTACGGCTACTCCGGCGAAGGTATCAACCTCGCGCAGTTTGTCGTTGAGAAGGTAACCGGCAAATCGGCCACAGCGCTGATGCAGGAGGAGCTTTACACACCTCTCAAGATGACACGCTCGAGCATGGTATGGGAACCGCGCTTCGAGAGCGACTTCGCCAACGGCTACGACGAGTACGGCCGCTCGCTCGGCCCGGAGCGCCGCAAAAGCCCCTCAGCCGCCGGCTCAATGCAGACCACCCCGCGCGACTACGCGCTATTCCTGAGCGCCCAGATACGTGGCGAAGTGCTCAGCGCGCCCATGCGCGACAAAATGCTTAGCCCGCAGATCCGCATCCACTCCGCGCACCAGTTTCCTTCGCTGAACACTGAGACAACTACGGCCTACGACCCCATCGAGCTGAGCTATGGCATCGGTTGGGGACTCTACAAATCGCCATACGGTCCAGCGTTCTTCAAGGAGGGACACGACGAAGGATGGCGCAACCTCGCCCTCTGTTTCCGCAACGGCGACGGGATGCTGGTGATGACCAACAGCTCCAACGGAGAAGGTATCTTCAAGCCGCTGGTCGAGTCGCTGCTTGGCGAAACCGGCTTCCCCTTCGACTGGGAGGGCTATACGCCCTACGACAAGCTGCCTCCGCTACCGAAACTCAAAGAGCACAAGCCGGTCACGCTCACCGCCGAACAGTTAAGCCGCCTTGCTGGCCGCTACGCACTCAGCGCAGACATAGTGCTGACAGTCACCGTCGAAAACGGCCGTATCTATATTCGCGAGGGCGACGAGGATAAACAAGAGTATCTCGGCGAGAGCCCGAATGATTTTTACTCGGCAACCTCGACCGACGAATGCAGCTTCAAACCCGAAACTGGTCCGGCAAAGGTGCTCGTGCTGCATCTCGATAACGGCCAGAATCCGGAGCTGAAGCGGGTGCCATAAGAAGCGCGGTACAGTTCGTTTGCGTTATTGCCTGATGCCATCAACGTGCATTTTCGCGACCATAAGCTGGGTTCCGGTAGAGTGACCGGCTAATCGGAAGTTATTTTTTCTTATCTCGGCGCTTATGGGTGGAACGTCCATGCTGCGGTCAGATCCGTTTGGGCAGGATGAGGATTACATCGTAGGTGCCGCAGGCATTTCGGATCTCGGGTGTGAGGGGTCGCGACGGCAGTGCGCTCAGGACTCTTCCCAGCTCCGGGTGCTGCTGGACCAGTTCAGCTATATTTTCGCGCGGATCGGCGTAGAGAACCGGCACTGCTTCACCAAGGTCGGCGCAGACCTGCCGGGATGCTCGTGTGATTTGAATGTGCTGCCAATGGATGGTTCCGAAGGGCAATTGAAGCTCTGGCCCTGCGCCGGGAACTTCGCCTACGACGAGGATTCTTTTCTCCAGCGGGGGCTTGGCCAGATTGGTTGGTTTGGGTGCGGTCGCAGCTCTTTCATGAGAAGGCTTGGCGGAGTTTGGGAGAGTTGAGATGGGCGGGGTTGGCTGTGGGGCATCGCCTCCGCGATCGGGTTGAGATGGAGCGGGCAAGGGCCAGCTGTGGTTGTGCGCGGCATAGCTGAGGAAGCCGAAGGTGGCTAACAACAGCATTGCGATAGCGACAATCTGCTGAGTTCTGGCGCGGGTCATTCCGGCTGGAAGAAGGCCAGCGGTTGTCAGAGGATTTGCAGGCGGAGGCGCGGCCAGCGGAGTTGCTACCGCAGAGATTTCTGCGACGCCGTGGATGCGTACGAATTCGATTCCGATATTGTCGAGGCCGCCGGCGGCAAGGGCCTGATGGAGCAGCGTATCGGCAATGGTTTGCGCGCTTAATTCCGGTTCGGTGACGACGGCGGCTATATCTTCTTCAGCGACGTAGCCCCACAGGCCGTCTGAGCAGAGCAGCAAAGCATCTCCCGGCTCAAGCGGCACGCGATCCAGCTCGATCTGAACCTCAGGGCGATGACCCAGGCTGCGTGTGAGAACGGAGGCGTCGGGATGGTTGAGCGCTTCCGCTTCGGTGATGAGGTTGCGGTTGAGCAGGGCCTGCACGGCGGAATGATCGGAGGTCAGCTTCATCATCTGGCCGTTGCGGATCAGATAGGCGCGGCTGTCGCCGACGTGACCGATCCAGGCTACGTGGTTACCGGCTCCTGACTGAATAAGCGCAAGAATTACGGTCGATCCCATCTGTTGCAGCGATGGGTCGCCCGACTGAGCTGCTGTGTGGATAGATGCATTCGTGTAGGCGCAGGCCTCGCTGATTGCGGCGTCTGCTGGATAAGCCGATTGTTGAGTTGCAAGCTGCTGGTGGAAGCCTTCAGCGACCATTCGCGAGGCTGTGGCTCCGCCCTGGTAGCCGCCGATCCCGTCCGCGACAAGGATCAGCTCGCCCAGCGGAATGGTTGCGCGGCAGATCGTGTCTTGATTGTCTTCACGAACCTTGCCTCGATCGCATGCCTCGCCGAAGCTGAACGTCCGGGCTCCACGGGTGGAGACTTCGCTCATCCGTTTACCTCGCACACGGGCCAATTTGCCTGCATGTTTCTAAAGCGCGAACCGGGAAAAATTCTGCGCACGATTTTTGTGGAAAAGTGCATTGTGCGCCGGCCGCGTGACAGAAGACAACAGTTTACTAGTGTCCGAGTCTGAAATTCGCGGCCTATTTTCAAGCAGTACGTCTGGCCGTAAAGCGAAGCAAAAAGCAGATTCCCTTTGGGAATGACAGACAAGAACGACAAAGACAACAACAAAGGCAAGAGCACATATTTCAACTGGGCCTGATGTGGCAATCTTTGCGTTCGAACTTTAGACTCAGGATACTAGGACCGGTTTATCGGATCGGATTTATCGCGTCTGTTTGGCGGAGTCTGTATTCCCTTCATTGAGGATCGCTGTCCCTTTTGCGCAGAATGACAAGCACTGACAGCACTGCAAGCCCGAGCATTCCAAGGAGCACGAGCAGAGAGTCGCGAAAGCTATGTCGGAAGTCTACGGCCTTGAGTATGTCGCCGTTTTCTAGTTTGACCTCGTTTTGGTAAGCCCGGGAGGTGCGCTGGCCGCCATCCATATCAGTCCAGGTGATTACGTAATGCGGGATGGTTGCCTCTGCCGCATCTGAACATAGGATGGGATGCTGCTTGCCGTCAGGACCGGGGACGGTTGCCAGAATGGATTGCTCTGCATTTTGGCAGGCTTGAACTGCGGCCTGCCTTGGATCGGCATTTGAGTCAGCGGGTAGCAGCCTCTGGTCTGGATCGCCCGGGTCGGGCATGTACTCGATGGCTTGTCTGTCGCCGGGTTGCTTCCATCCATCTAGGCCGGTTTCATGCAGCATGTTGGCTTCAAAGGCCCAGCGCGATGGGATTGCGTCTGTGATCCAGCGATACTTGCCGTCGATCTGGTAGATGGGCCTCATGCCGCCGCCCAGTGCGATGATCGGCAGCAGCACGATGGGCAGAAGAGCGATGGCGCTCTCAGTGGTGCGCGAGAAGGCTGAGATGCTCAATCCCAGCCCGGTACCGACGAGCGCAGAGACGACCAGCACCAGTAGATCGGGGCCAAAGCCGCTCTTGAGATTCAGCGTGAGAAATACGATCCCCAGCAGAGAGACGCATTGGAAGATGCTGAGAGCAAAGAGCACGGCCAGCTTGGAAAAGACATAGGAAAACAGCTTGAGCGTGACCATGCGTTCGCGCTTGTACACGGTCCACTCGCCTACGATGTCGCGGGCGGCATTGTTGCAGCCAAACCAGATGGCTGCGACCACCATGAGGAAATGCACTCCGGCCAGCTTGGGGGTCAGTTCGCCGAAGCCGTTGGTGACTTTGAGAGGCTGATAGACGAGGGAGATGAGCAGGGCGAAGAGCGGAGCCTGCAATAGAAGAATTGTTGACTGCGACTTGTCGCGCAGCTTGACGATGGTATTGCGTTTGACCAGCGCGAACCATTGGGTTAAATCGAAATGGCGCTGTAGCTTGCCGCCGCCGGCGGGCGCGCTTGTGGAGGGCTGTTTGCCGGAGCGGCCGTCTACGAAATCCCGCTGGTAGCGTGAGCTTTTGTATAGCCGCACCCAATCCTGCGAGGTCTTTTCGGCTACTCCGGAGAGGAGCAGCTCGGGCGAAAGCTCTTCGCTTTGCGATGCGTCTGTCGCGGAAGGGTGGTAGAGCTGGGGATTGAAGAATTGGATCGAGTCAGGATATGCCGGGCCGAAGTAGACCATTGCGCCGGTGGGGTCGCCGATGCGGCGATTGACCATGATGAGGTCGTCGAACTGCTTGTAGATGAAGCGGCTGGGCTGGTGGATGGTGGTGATGATGGTTTTGCCTTTTTTGGATAGCTCCTTGAGCAGTTCGATGACCGACTCGGCGTCGTAGGAGGAGAGCCCCGAGGTGGGCTCATCGAGAAACAGCACCGGCGTGTCGTTGATCAGCTCCAGCGCGATGTTGACACGCTTGCGCTGTCCGCCGGAGAGCGTCTTGCGCTCGGCTGAGCCGATGAGCGTATCGATCTTGTCCTTCATGCTTAACTGGTCGAGGACCATCACGGTGCGAGCGCGAATTTCATCGTCGGTCAGGTCGGTTCTGAGGCGCGCGGAGAAGTAAAGAGCCTCGCCAACGGTCAACTGGGGATGAACGATATCGTCCTGCGGAACGTAGCCGAGTTGCTGGCGAAAGCGGTCGTAGTAGTCGTACAGGCTCGCTCCGTTAAAGAGCACATGGCCCTCGGCGGGCCTGGTGTAGCCGTTCAGAGCCTTGAGCAGAGTGGTTTTTCCCGCGCCTGCCGGGCCCATGAGCGCTACCAGTTCCGAGGGAAAGATGGTCATCGAAACAGGCTCGATGAGGCGCTGGCCGCTGGGTGCGTTGACAGCCACTTCCATGGCCTCGATGGTGAGGTTGCCGTGGTATTTGCGCTGCGCCAGTTCTCCGCCTTCGAGTAACTGAAAGCGGTAGCTGCCGAGGCCAATCTCCTGTCCGGGCCGGACGAAAACCCTGCCGCTTACGCGGATGCCGCTGACAAAGGTGCCGTTGCGCGAGTTGAGGTCTTCTACCAGAATTCCACCCGGCTCGCGAGTAAGCCGCGCGTGATGCCAGGAGATCATGGGGTAGTTGAGCGGCACGTCGCACTGCGGGTCGCGGCCGATGACCATCGAGTTGCCGCGGAACTCCAGCTTCTTGTCGATAGAAGATTCGCCGATGGCTACTTTGCCTGCGGCTAGCAATTCGCTGGCGGCGATCTTGTAGGAGCCGAGATAGACATCGCTGGCGGGGTCGAGCGGCGCGCGCTGGATGCGGTTGTCTACGCGGTCGATGGAGGTGCCATTGCGCGAGCCGAGGTCTTCGAGAATGGCGCGGTTGCCTTCGAAGACAATGCGCGCATGTTCCCAGGAGACTATGGGGAGATCGACTTGCTTATCCGACTCGGGCGCGCGACCTATGGTGATGATTCTGCCTGGGGGCGTGGGTTTCGCGTTGGAAGCAAGAACCGCTCCGGTTCCAGACATGGGTTGTGATGGTGCTGCTTGCGCAGGCGGCCAGGGCATAGAGGTCTGGCGGCCTAAGGTGACTTGCGATCCTGGCTCGACGGGCAGCATGAGTCCAGCCGCGATGCGTACGCCGTCAACAAAGACTCCGTTGGGTGAGCGCAGGTCTTCGATCCAGTAGGAATTGCCCCGGCGGATGAGCCGGCAGTGGTGGCCGGAGACGGTTGGCTCCGGAATCACTAAGTCGCAGTCGGAGGCGCGGCCGATGACCCAGGATTGTTCAGGATTCTCTGGATTGGATGGCATAGGCAATGCTGTGAACTGGCCCAATGTAGCATAAGTTCCTGAAGTCCGCGCAGACTTGAGCAGTTAGCTGTGAGTCTGCCGCTCTCTGAATCGGGGATTGGGATTGAAGTGAGCGAGGTTCGCCTCTAACCTGAGCGAAGGAAGCCTCAACCGGCAGCCTGCGATCTATCTGCGAGGAGCATCCACTAGAATCGTATTCCCGCGTCGCCAGGCGCGACGGCTGTCTTGAATCTTCCGGGTCCTTTTAGGAGAGCATTCGACGTGACCGGCTGCACACCATTGACTGCCACGCCCGCATCGCCCGCACCACCTCTCCTGGCCAGGGGGCCTAGCAGGCGTGAGTGTTTGCGCGCGGCGTGGGCGGGAGTTGCGGTGCTGTCGGTGGCGCAGGGCGTTCTTACTCGGGAAATCTTTGCTCAGGAACCGCGCGTGGCAGATGGCTCGCGAAGTGTTAGCGATGCCGATGAGATCGCCATGGGACAGCGCTTTGCGGCAGAACTCGAAAAGGAAGCCCCTATCCTTTCCAATCCTGCGATTGATCGCTATCTGAACTCGGTGGTGCAGGAGTTGGCCAGCCAGAGCCAGCGGCCGAGCCTGCCCTACCGCGTCCAGGTGATCAATACGATGGAGGTGAATGCCTCTTCCCTGCCCGGCGGGACGCTGTACTTGAATCGCGGCATGCTGGAGCTGATGAGCAGCGAAGATGAGTTGGCGGCAACGCTGGCCCACGAGATTGGTCATGTTGCCGGACGCCATGCCATACACCAGTTGATGCTCACGTTGCAGGCTCGGGCGTTGCTGCAGCCGGTGCTGGACAACCTCAACGAGCAGAATGGCGTGGTGGAGAAGATCATTCTGCAACTGGGTGGAGCGGTGGCATTGCTGGCGCGGCTGCACTTTAGCCGGCAGGACGAGGCGCAGGCTGACCTGCTGGGCTTTTACGAGGTACTGCGCGCGGGCTGGGATCCTCATGGATTCGTGAAGATGTTTGCGGCCCTGGAGGCGCTGGAAAAAATCAACGATGGCAGGTCCGTCGCGATTCTGTCGGGCCATCCACCTACGCCCGAGCGCTTGAAAGCCATTCAGCACGAAATCGCTCGGGTGAGCATTCCTGAGGACGCGAGAACGGATTCGGTTGAATTCCGTGTTTGCAAGGCGACCCTGCGGCGGCTGCCGAAGCCTGCAAAGATTCGAGAGATTCAGCCGCAGACGCGATCGCATGGCCAGCCACAGGCGGATTAGGATGGGGGTGCGCATGAACCGCCGACAACGCTCGATTTTGTTCGCATCTCTCGCCCTGGGGGTCGTGGCGGCTCTTATGCTGTCGACACACACTTGTGTCGCGCAGGCTATTGCCGGAGTTGCGCAGCTCACGGCTGGACCGACTTATACCAGCACTGACGGCAAGGCCAGTCCCAGATTTCCAAACATCGATCTGGTATTTGAATTGAAAGGCCCGGACGGCGCGTCGATCGTTCCACGACTGGGTGATCTAAGGCTCTTTTCTCAAGGCCAGGAGATCGGCACAGCTACCTCGATTCGCAGATTTGAGCAGACGGGATACGGCATTACGTCTATCCTTGCGCTGGACGCCAGCCGTTCGATGAAGGGCGCGCCGCCCAAAGCTGTCCACGCCTCTATTGGCAAGTTTGTGGGTCAGGCGCGAAGCCAGGACCGCGTAGCTGTGCTTACCTTCGCCGACAGCACTCAGATCGACGTTCCCTTTGGATCCAGCCAGGCGGCTCTTGCCAAGGAACTTCAAACAGTGCAGGCGCGAGGGAAATTAACGCGACTTTACGACGGCCTATTCGATGCAATGGCGCTCTACACGATTGCGCAGCCGCGGCGACGACAGTTGCTGGTCGTCTCCGATGGGCAAGACGACGGCTCCGTTCATAGCGCCATTGAGGTCATCCTCAAGGCAAAGTCCATCGGCGTAGTCGTCGACTCGATCGGCCTGACTGGCAAAGACGGCGGCGATCATCTCGAATCGCTGGCGCAGCTTTCGCACGAGACCGGCGGAACTTTTGTTCGCGCGCAGTCTGCACAGGATCTGGAGGGACTTATCGGCCAGGGCATCGAGGCTATGCGCGCCACTCCGGTAGGTGCCTTTCGACTTACGCATATGGAGGGCGACGATAAGGTCCACGCGATCGAATTGCGTTGGCAGGCAGGCAGGCAAAATGGACAATTGGCCGCGCCGGCTTTCCTTAGAACGCCGAAGCTCAGCTTGCTTCACGATCTCGTTCCTGATCGTATCTCCGACCTCTGGGCATGGGGGCTGGGTGGATGCTTTGTGGCTGGCGTCATCCTGCTCATAATTTCCTGGCGCGGTGCTCGACCCAAAGCGAGTTCGGGAAGCATGCAAGGGCAGCAATACCAACCGGCGTCCGTCACACCAATCGCCCAGGCGGTGCCCGCATCTGCGGCGCCTCCTGCTGCCTCCGCTCCGTATCGTCACGCTGTAGTGAGAACGCCGACCTTGCCTGAACATGCGCTCAGGCCGAGAGCCTACGAAGCAGTCGCGGGGAGCAAGTTAGAGCAGGGCAAGATAAAACAGGGCAAGATAGAAGTCGCGGCCTTCTTCAGTGCACCGGCCGGCGGCCCTTTCGCGCGACTCAGGATCAGCAGCACTAACAGCATTGCTGGTCAGAGCATTCCGGTTACGGCAACAAGTTTCACCATCGGCGCGGCGGCCAGCAACAATCTGGTTCTTCCTGGCGACCTGACCATTTCAAGCGAGCACGTCCTCCTGCTGTGGGAGAACTCAATCCTCAAGATTGAAGACTTGAATTCCACCAACGGAACGTATGTCAACGCGAAGAAGATTGCGCAAGGACGCCATTTGCTCAAATCGGGAGACGAAATTCGCATCGGGCGGACAGTCATGGTGGTGGGACGGGCATGAGAACCGCAGGGCGGCTTTGCGCTAACGGAAGACTCTGAACGACTGCAAGATTACAGCGACCTAACGGAAGCGGCGAATCCTGCCACCCTATCCGGGTGGCATTTGTGTTTGCGGACTTATCACTCTTGACGCAGAATCATTTGCCGCTATTTGGATATGGCTTGTATGTCGGCTGCCACAGCGTCATGGACGTACATTACGCTGGTTGGCTTGGTGACTGTCTCGGGGCTTTGCTGGCCTGCGGCGTGGATCATCAGCACTGGCCTGGTGTCGAAATGGCCACCGTGGGAGATGCGCTCGTCTTCGGCGCTCCATCCCGGCAATGGCCTCCACATTGGAGTGCGCCAGGAGTGGTCGCCCTGAACTATGAGCGTGGTTGCAGCCCAGCGCGGCTGTGCCTCAAGCGTATTGAGGAGCTGTCCGAGCAATTGATCTGAATAAGCCAGGGAGTCAAGATAAGACCCACCGAGTGCATACTTGCCTGTGCGCCGGTCCCAGACGGCGGGCGGATGCGGCGCGGGCAGATGCAGATAGAGAATGTCTGCCTGACTGGTTCCAGCAACCTCAAGCGCATGCTGCGCTACATCTTTGACGGCTGCTTCATGACCTTCCGCGTTCCATGCGGCGACGTCGGCCCAGGTGCGGGTCGGCGATAGGACCCGCTCGATCAGGATGCGCAGCGGAAACCATACGTTCTCAACAAAACTGGCGCTGGTCGAGGTGGGCCCGCGATCTTGTGCATCTGCGTTGCTCCAGTAGCAGTCCGTGGCGACGCCGACGAAGACCGGGCAATAGGCGATGTACCATCCTACGACCGAAGTCGTCAGGCCGCGATCTTTGGCCGTACCAAAGAGTGTGGCATGGGCGTCGAAGGGTTTCCAATGCGGATCATCCTCGGTCTGAATCAGGTATCGATTATCTGCGGTGTAGGTAACGTCGGTGACAGCGCGGCCCAGGAGCAGGCTCGGCACTGCTCTCGTCGTCCTGTAGGCGATCGGCGTCATGTCGGTATAGAGCGTGCTTTGGCTTCGCAGACGATCAAAATTTGGAAGTTGCAGCGAAGGGTCGCGTGCTTCAAACGTGGGCTGGTAAGCCAGTTCGTCGAAGAGAATCCAAACCAGGCGCGGCTTGTTTGCAGCTGCAACGGGAATTGGAGATGCGAAGGCCTGCGGACCTGGCCTCCAGAGCATGGCGCGGCCCAACTGGAAGCTCACCAGCAGTCCGAAAATGGCGAAACCAGCGAGAAGGCTGCTCCCCGCTTTGCGAAGCTGCAAGGCAGCGTTGGGAGTCCGCAGGATGAGCAATGCAACGATGGCGGCACACGCCAGGCCAAACGCGAAGACCGCGGCCTCAGGCACATCAAACGGGATCACATCGAGATTGCGCTGCAGCAATAGCGGCGGCATCAGCGCCATGAGCACCCAGCGCACCTTTGGCCATGCTGGAAGGCGGCGGAGCAGCGCCATCACGGCGAGAAAGACCAGGGCCACGATCAGCATATCCGTCAGGTGAGCGAGGGCTATGCGCGTCAGCGGCACGGGAGAGCGCATGCGCGCGTCTCCTGCGCCGGAGGTCTCGTCGATATAGTTTGGCAAGAGCAATATGGCGGCGAATCCCCAGGCCTGGGCGATTCGTTTCAATATGCTGGTCTTCATTCCGGATCTTGTCCTGGATTTTGTCCTGTTTTAGAGGCGTCGGCGTCGTTGCGCTCAAAAAGCAGGAGCACGCGGCTGTTTCCCAGCACCGTCCTGTCTGCAACATCGAAGAACGGGGCAAACGCCTGCTTTAGATCGTTTTCGGACAAGTTGCCGTAGAGGTCGTCTCGACCGCGCAGCCACTCCTGATACATAGGATCGGAGGGCGGAACCCACTCCAGCACAAGCCAGCGGCGGGTGAGGCTGGCACAGAGATCGCCGATGTGCGCAAGGGGTAATTGCTCGCGTAGGATCAGGTGATGAATGACGGCCAGCATCAGCACCAGATCGAACTTCCCCGTAAGACGGTCGAGAAGGGAGAGCTGTTCGCGATTTCTCCATCCGACGGCGGGAGTAGGACGCGCAATATTTGCGACCAGAGCGGTTATCGGCTGGCCCTTTTCGGACGCCTTGCGCCAAAGAGCCTCAATGGCCGCAACGTCGCTGTCCAGAGCCACCACTTCAGCGCCGGCCTCGGCGGCGAGCTGAGAATAGGTGCCGGTGTTCGCGCCGATGTCGAGCACATGCGCCGGGCGGCATCGCTCTAGAACGCCCTTCACAAACTGCTGTTTCGAGTCTGTGTCAGCGGAAGTGTAATGGCTGGCGGATTGAGTGTATTTGCTCCACTGGCTCTGGCTCTCGGTCTGCGCGGCGCGGCGTACCTGCCTGCCGAGGCGAGCGATACGCTTGTGCAGAATGTGCGTGGCCAGTTCCGGGTTGGTAGAGGACAGGCTGCGCGGCTTGGGCTTGCTTTGACCGCCTGAGCCCTCGAAAATCGTGGCCAGAGTGACCACATCCAGCAGATCGGGGTGGAGGCGCTGCCAGGGACGAAGGGCGCGATACAGAGTACCGGGTTCGTAGCCGTCGCGAGTGAAAAGGGTGGCCTGCAAAGGCCAGCTCAGGAATTTCTCCGCTACGAGGGGAAGCAAAAAGGTGCGGACGAATTGCCCATAGGCCAGCCAGACGCTAGACTTGGGATCTCGCCGTTCAAACGACAATGCGTCAACAAAGATGGGTCGCGCGCCTGTGAAGAGGATGTTCAGGGGAGTGGCATCCTTGAGCATCCAACCTGCGTCAATCGCCTTGCCTGCCAACCGGAGCGTGAGCTCGGCTGCGGAACGCCACTGCGCAGTGGTCCACTCCCAGGGATAGGAAATGGGGTCGATTCGGGGATGCTGCAGCCAGAGCTCTTCGGGCTTGCCGAGACTGTCACCCTGGGTTGGAAAGACCTGGGTTGGAATCAGCTCGCCGCTGCGCTCCAGGGCTGCCCGCAGAGACGAAGCAAGGAATGCCAGCGTCTCTTCGACCGCCGCGGGGTGAATGCGGCGCAAGGCATGCGTCTGTGTGAGCTGGAGCTGGCCTGCCGGATCGCGAAAGGTGAACTCGAGTTCTTTTTGCCGCGATTCTTGTTGAGCATCGGACAAGTGTTCGGGATCGGATGTGCCGGACGGTTGCTGGAGATTGCTTTCGGAAAAATCAACCTTCATGCTCACGAGATGGACGAGCCCTCGTCCGATTCAGTGGCAGAATGCTCTTCCGACTGGTGCTTCGCAGTCCCTCCGCGATGCAGGAGATCGTAAATCTTCTTGCGCAGGTACCACCCGGTTGCAATGATCGCAGACCCGGCTGCCTGAATTGCCAGCAGTCCAGTACCGGGGTCCGCATAAGCATATGCGGGCCGCTCAAACAACATAGTCGCACCCGCGAAAATAATCACGAGGGGAATGATTTGCAGCAGTTTTCTCATTTTTGTTGGCCTGCAGCTCCAGAGTCTGAATCGAGGTTCCGGCCGAGCATTCTGCACGGAAGCTCCAAGTTTATATGGACGAAAGACTTGCAGACTAAGTTTACGTCGGTATATTTCTCTTGCCTGTTTTACACTGTAGTGAGCACTTTGGTCCAACCAATTCACCTGCTCGACCAGGAAAATTTGGATCGATGTAGACTAAGTTGTCATTTTTTCGTCATGTTAGAGTGTACAGGTCATGGGTTCCCACCTGGGCTTTTTCAGGAACGGATTTCTGGCAGATGTTTTTTAGGCAATCACGCTGCCGCCCAGCAAGGCACCGGCGAGAAGGCGAAGGTTCAATGGACGTACGCCGTCCCGTAGTTTTACTGAGAATCCCATGAGTCTGACAACGATCGTATCTCCCAACCGTGTTTCAAGCGCGCGTCTCTCGGCTCATATCAGCCTGTTTCGCCTTGACCACTCCGTAAAGCAAATCTTCGTCATACCGGGGATAGTGATCGCGGCAAGCCTTACCGGAGCAACCTTCGACTTCGCATTGTTGATTCGAGCGGTGCTTGGCCTTTCCGCGGTGGTTGCAGTTGCCAGCAGCAACTATGTCCTGAATGAGCTGCTGGACGCACCTTTCGACCGCACGCATCCGACGAAGTGCTTTCGCCCCGCCGCTCTCGGAAGAATCAACTTCCCACTGGCCTACGTTCAATGGCTGGTTTGCGGCTTCGTTGGGTTTCTGCTGGCTTACGCGGTCTCCAAACCGCTGTTCCTGAGTGTTTTGAGCCTGTGGATCATGGGGTGCTTCTACAACATTCCGCCGGTCCGCATGAAGGACATTCCCTACCTAGACGTTCTATCGGAGTCCATTAACAATCCCATTCGACTCTGCGTTGGATGGTACATCGTCACCAGAACGGTGCTACCACCCGTTTCTCTGCTGGTAGCGTACTGGATGCTTGGGGCGTATTTCATGGCTCTCAAGCGGTTCAGCGAATACCGCCAAATCGGATGCGAGCCGGCGATGAAGTATCGGCGCTCATTCGAGTTCTATACGGAACAGACGCTGCTCACTTCTGTCTCCTTCTATGCGGCTACTTCGATGCTCTTTTTTGGGGCATTCATGATGCGCTATCGGATGGAAATGGTCTTCGCGTTCCCGATGATCGCCTTGCTCATGGCTGTCTATTTCAATCTTGCCTTTTCTCATGACAGCCCGGTGCAAAATCCGGAGAAGCTTTATCGGGAACCGCGTCTCATGGCTTTACTGGCGGCCTGCGGTATTGTGCTCGTCGTAACTTCGTTCGTCAACCTGCCGTGGCTGGCAGAGCTATTTCCCAAGTCGGGCGTTCATTAATAACGGATCGAGGCGTCAGCCTCGCGCCAACTGCTTGACCTGCCTCAGTTTCCCTGCCGACTTAAAAAATTGTCGCAAAAGACGTCTCTCTCCCGCTAAACTCCTAATGTTATTGAGACGTCTCAATTCGAAGGGTGAAATTTCATGTCTGCATCGCATCGCCACCACACACATTTCGTTCGTCAATTACTTTTGCCGCCCGCCGCGCTGGGCATCTTCTTCACAGCAATTCCCGCTGCGCTTACTGCTCAGTCCGTGCCGCCGGCGCTGGAGTCGCCCGCTGCTCGGCCGCCCCAGACAGGTTCAAATGGCGAGAAGCTCATTGGTATGCCGAAATTTCATGACCCCGCGCCTTATGACATTGACGAGCATACGGGTTACAAACAAATCTTTGACGGAAAGAGCTTTACGGGATGGGACGCCGATCCCAGTATCTGGCGCGTCGAAGACGGCATCATGGTGGGAGAGACGCTAGAGGGCAAGCCAAAGGGCAACAACTACATCGTCTATCGCGGCGATAAAACCCGCGACTTCGACCTGAAGCTGCAAATGAAGATTGAAAAGGGCGGTGGTGGCGGCATTCAATACCGCAGCGTCACGGGCGTGCCGTGGACGCGGCCACAGCCCGAGGGCCTGCCACCGTATGACCTGAAGTTCATGATGACCGGACCGCAGGCCGACTTCTGGTTCCCCGTGCGAGCCCAGGCTGCGTTATATACCGGCCAGTGGTACTCCGAAAACACCATGCAGGGCATCCTCGCCTATCGCGGCCAGGTAACGCAGGCGCTGCCTGGCCAGACCAATCGCCTGGTCGCCAAAATCGGCGACATTCAGGCGCTGGGCGGCTTTGTGAAGGTCAATGAGTGGAACGACTACGAGGTGATCGCGCGCGGCGGCGTGATGATGCACATCATGAACGGCCAGCTGATGGCGGTCTTCATCGATGACAATAAGGACTCAGTCAATAACCAACCGGGCCTCATCGGCTTCGAGATCGAAAGCCAGCCGTGCAAGATCTCGGTGCGCGATATATGGCTACGGAAGTTCGACTAGTCTGGCCGGGGGCTCTTCACGGACACAAACGCAACACAAGTACCCAACGGGAGGCCAGGAGTATGCCGCAGGTTGTGGATTTATGGTGGAGCGGAGCGGGATCGAACCGCAGCCCTCCCGTTGCGAATTCAAGGTTCGGCCTCGGAGGTAGAAATACCGGAGGTGAGCGTTACGCGAACACATCTTGTGGATGGCGGTTGGTATTTAAGTTTGATCTGTTGGGTGATCTGTAAATTTGAAACGGTTCTTGTCGATCTTGAGCGACCTGATCTTGGAGTCCAGGGTAGAACCTGGAATGCCCAGCTTGACTGCTGCACCAGATGGCCCTGACACCCTTCCTCTGCTTTCGCGCAGGGCAGCCTCAATCATCTCTTTCTCCTCGGTGGCAAGCGTTCGAGATAGCTCTGGTCGGTTTTTCGGCTTGCTAGCAAGCGGCCGCAACGACAGCCAGCTCTCATCCACGGAGAATTTATCCGTGTCGCATACGATGACCGATCGCTCGATCACATTCTGCAATTCGCGGATGTTACCCGGCCATGGGTACGACTGAAGCAATTCCATGGTCATTTTGTTGACGCTTTGGATGCTCTTTCCTGCTCTCCTCGCAAAACTATCAATAAAATACCCAACCAATACCGGAATGTCCTCCTGTCGTTCTCTAAGAGGCGGCATCTCGATCGGAAAGACGTTGAGCCGGTAAAAGAGGTCACTCCGAAATGTGCCCGCGGCAATTGCCATCTGGAGATCGCGATTGGTGGCGGCAATCACTCGAACATTGGTCCGGATGAAACCTGTTCCTCCGACACGCTCAAACTCGCGCTCCTGCAGAACTCGCAGCAGCGCGATCTGGGTCTCGGCAGGAAGCTCGCCGATTTCATCAAGGAAGATCGTGCCGCCCTCTGCCAGTTCAAAACGTCCTAAACGGCGCTGAACTGCCCCCGTAAAGGCGCCCTTCTCGTGGCCGAATAATTCCGACGCGATCAAGTCGCGCGGGATGGCGGCGCAGTTCACGCTGACAAACGGCCGTAAGGAACGTAGCGACCGTTTGTGGACCGCACGCGCAATCAGTTCTTTGCCCGTCCCTGTTTCGCCGGTGATCAGAACCGTAGAGTCCGTTGGCGCGACCTTGGATACGCGAGCGAGTACCGCGCGCAGGGCCGGAGAAACGCCCACGATCTCCTCGAACATCGATGCCCTATCTATTTCTTCACGGAGCGCAACGTTTTCGCTCTGCAGCCGCTGCTCAGCCTGCTTGCGATCGTCGATATCGGTTCCAGCGACATACCAACGCCTGAGACGTCCTCGTTCATCTCGCAGCGGATTATAACGAAAGAAGAACCAACGATACGTCCCGTCGTATCTCAGTAAACGTAATTCAGCTTCGTGCGGGATGCCGCTTAAGAATTTACTTTGAGTCTCGCTCATCATGCGCACCCAATCACCTGGATACACGGGCCTGCGATTCTCACCCCTCCGCCATTCCTCAAGGGTAAGACCCATATACTCGAGCGAAGTTTTATTTAGATAGAGACGCTCGCGATCAGGCCCCAGAACCCCAACCTGCTGCGGCGCGAAATCCAGGATCTGTCGAAGCTCCTCTTCGCTTTCCCGGATTTTTTCTTCCGCCTGCTTCGCTGCGGTGACGTCGGTCACGGCGCCCACGAATTCGAGGTCGCCCGTCGAGGTCTTCAACGCCCGGCCCGTTACGTGAACGTGCTTGGTTTTGCCCTCATATCCCAGCACGCGATATTCGAAATCAAAATCCGCCTTTTCTTTGGTCGCGCGGGTGATAGATTGCCGCACGCGTTCTCTGTCGTCGGGATAAATTCGCTGATACAGAAGCTCCATCGTGGGCTTAACGGATCGATCAAGCTCAAAGATCCTGTAGGTTTCTTCCGACCAATAGATTTCACCGCTGGCAACATCTCTGCCGAAGCTTCCCGTGTGGCTGATGCTCTCCCCTTGAGCAAGGTAAGCTTCGCTTCGCTGCAGTTCGGAAAAGAGGGACGCGTTCTCGATCGAAATCGCCGCTTGCGAAGCCAGCATCTCCAGCACCGTGACGCGGTCCTCCGTGAAGGCGCGCGGAGTCAGATTGTTCTCGAGATACAGTGCGCCGACAAGCTTCGTTTGCTTGACGATGGGCAGGCATAGCACGGACCTTGGGCACTTCCGCCGCACATACTCATCCTCCGAGTACAAGTTCCAGCCCGAAGCATCGTCCAGCACCACGAGCTTCCGTGTCCGGATGACGTACTGAAGTACAGATTTGGGAAGATCAAGTGGTGAAATCCCCGACTGCCGAACGACGACTTCAACGCTGCCGTGGCCCGTGGTTGCTTCCGCTTCAAACCGCGGTTCATCTCCGCAGAGAAGAATGAGAAGACCTCGCTCGGCCCCGGCATGCTCCACCGCGATTCGCATGAGCTTCTCGATCAGTTTGCTAAGGACAATCTCGCTGGAGAGTGCCTGTGAGGCCTTGACTACAGTCTCGATATCCAACTGCCTGACGGGTGTGCCGATTGTGGAGGCAGCCACAGCGGGAAGACGCTCCTCATGCAAGCGTGGGTAGTGTTCATCGAGTTGCTTCACCTTGCCGGGCGCGCCCCAGCGATCGTAGCAGTTGCGCGCGTTGCGTAGATACATGCGGGCGATCGCTTCGAAACCGAGTGCAGCGTAGAACCGCGTGGCCAATTCATGGGCCAGGCCCTCGTTCTGGACAAAACCATGTTCGCGAGCCAATTGAATGGCGTGCTCGTATAGACGCATGGCATCGGCGTCCCTACCTTCAATGCGCGCGAGCTCTGCTGACACCAGAGCGTGCTTGTCGGAGAACGTGGGTGGATAGTTTTCGGCCCACTCGCGTAGTTGCTCGCAGTGCGCCCTCAGGAGTTCCCTCCACCTACTCTGCTCGTCGGCCGAAGCGTCCTCGTAAAGCGCCGCCACCGTCAGCGCAGCGTAATAGAAGTAGTCGAACAACTGCAACTGTACGGCTGAGATCCAAAGCAGCGGCTTCGCGTTGTCGGCTGCCGCCCGGGCTTCGGCATAGTCGCCTGAGAGGTACCGCGCCTTGAGTTTGCGAATCCAGTGCAAGCAAATCACGGTCGGCGTCCGTGCGGCCGTCAGTTGCGCTTCGAACGCCGCTTCGTCGTATCGCTCGTCGCTGAAGGTAGAGAAGGTCGCATCGCGAGCCTGCATGCTCGCGATGAAGCGTTGCTGGCTCCCGATGAGGTCCACGACATCGCGGAAGTTGGCTGTCCGAGCGAAGTCCAGCGCCAACTCCGACTCGCGCCACACCACATCGAGCGGATCGTTCCGCATAAGCAAATATGTGATGGATTGGTGCATGCCATAGCAAGCGAAAGTTAGATCGCCTCTCTCAGAGGCGGTGCGAGTGATTGCCCGACGGAGTTCGATCACGCTCGTGAGCGGTTCCGTCCAGAAAGCGGCGAGTCCCATCGCATGGTAGACCTTCGTTTCATAGGCTGTGAAGACGTGCTTCTCGACCAGGTCGCAGGCTAGTCTGGCCATGCAGTAGCCTTCGCGGTAACGGTGAAAGTTCGCTCCAAGAACAGACCCGAGAGAAGCATAGGCGTAGGCGGAAGCGCCGCTGATCCCGTGCTGTATGCTGACGTTCACCATGCGGCACGCAAGCAGGCAATACAACTGAAAGTCAGTAAATGTAGCGGGGCCAGCAAGGACTGAGAGCACCTGCATCGCTGCCAGGATTTTCGGATCGGTCATCGGCGGCAGATCGATCAGGCTCTCGATCGGGCGCCCATCAAGGGCTCGCCAGACCGCTTCGTATTCGGCATGGACCTGCTCCGAGGTCGGATGTTCCGGCAGGTCAATGTCGAATCGGCGCAGGCAAGTGAGCGCACTGTCGATGGCCAGGGGGTGTTCGCCCGTCAATACATGGAAATTGATTTTCAAGCAGGAGGCGTTCGCGAACTCGACATCTGAAGCCGCGCGCTGCAGCAGCTCCACAATCAGTTGCGAGGCCTTCTCCAGGCGACCGCAGAGAAGCTCGCACTCCGCGAATTCGAGGGACAGGCTGAATTTCAACTCGTGCTGGTCGCTCCAATCCCGCCCATCTAACAGCGCGATGCCTGACGCGAAATACGTGCTCGCTGATGCATAGGCCGCTGACGCCTTCGCCCTTCGCCCGGTACGCAGGTTGAATCTCGCGACTTCCGCTTTCTCGTTCGTGTCTGCCAGCCGTCCGGCGCCCCGATTGAGCTGATTAGCCACATCGAACAGATGATCTTCGAGCTGGTCCTCCGACATGGTCGCCAACAGCACACGGCCAATCCGAAGGTGTGCCTCCGCGCGTTCGCATTCGGGGATGAGGGCGTACGCCGCTTCTTGAATGCGATCGTGGAGAAAGGCGTAGGATCCCTCGAGACGAAGAATTAGCCCGGCGCGGAGGGCGTCCAGCAGCGCAGTGTGTATCTCCTCTTCGGAATGTCTAAATACCACACTCAATGTGGCGATCGCGGCCACATTCCCGAGACAGGCGAACTGTTGGAGGGCGGTCTGCGCGGTGCCGGACAATCGCTTTAGCTTCTCGACCATAAGATCCACAACGTTGTCGGTATAGCCGTGCGCGCGAATCCCAGCCAGATCCCAGACCCAGGCTCCCGCATCCGGGTCACGCCTGAGCAGCCCTTCCTCGGCCAGCGCCGTGAGGAACTGGATCGCAAAGAAAGGATTGCCACCTGTCTTTTCGTGCACCAGCTTCGCCAGAGGATTAGCTGAAGGCCGTTCGCAGTGCAAGGCATCGACTACGAGCGCATCGACATCGTCAAACTTGAGAGGCGCCAGCACAATCTCCTCGACCCGCGTTGCAGCTTTGCGGATCGCTTCCAGCGTCTGCAGAAGCGGGTGCGAGGCGCTGACTTCATTGTCACGGTAGGCCCCGACCAGCAGCAGATGCCGCACTTCAGCGTGCGTGACCAGGTACTCAAGAAGCTCGAGGCTTGCCGCGTCCATCCATTGCAGATCGTCGAGGAAAAGCACCAGCGGGTGCTCCTGCCGGGCGAACGCACCGAGGAAGCGCCGGAATACCAACTGGAAGCGGTTCCGTGCGTCTTGCGGAGGCAAGTCGGGAACGGACGGTTGCTTCCCGATGACGAACTCTACCTCTGGTATGAGATTGATGATGAGCTGGCCATTCGCACCGAGTGCTTCTTGAAGAGCATGCCGCCAATGGCCAACCTCCGCGTCGCTCTTGACGAGGATCTGACGGATCAGGGTCTGGAAAGCCTGTGTCAGAGTCGCATACGGGATGTCGCGCTTGTATTGATCGAATTTTCCGGATGCGAAGAGGCCCCGCGACGGAACAAGCGCCTTGTGCAGCTCGTTTACCGCTGAGGATTTACCCACGCCGGAATAACCAGATACGAGCACGAGCTCGGGGCGGCCCTGGGCCACGACCCGGTCAAAGGCTGCATGCAGAGCATCGATCTCGCGTTCCCGCCCGTACAGCTTCTCTCGGATCTGCAATCGGTCCGACGCGTCGTGCGCGCCCATAGGGAATGGATCGATGCGACCATGCGACTGCCATTCCGCCAGGCACCGCTGAAGATCGGCCTCGAGGCCTGCCGCGGTCTGGTAGCGCTCCTCGGCGTTCTTGGCCAGAAGCTTCATGACGATGGCAGACAACGGCTCTGGGACTGCCGCGTGATCGCTAAGTGGTGCCGGCTGGCGCGCAATGTGGCAGTGGACCCACTCCAACGGATCTACCGCGTCAAACGGCAGATGGCCGGTGAGCATCTGGTACAAGGTAACTCCCAATGAATAGAGATCACTGCGAGCATCGATCGAACGATTCATGCGCCCGGTCTGCTCGGGCGCCATGTAGGCGAGGGTGCCGGCGATGATCTCCGGTGGCGCAGGCGCCTGGCGCTCGTTCGGCAGCTGGGATGCGATCCCGAAGCCGGTGAGCCAGACGCTGGCGGCGGCGTTGACGAGCACATTCCCGGGCTTGATGTCCTTATGTATGAGGCCATGTCGATGGACCTGGCCGAGTGCTGACGCCAAGCCGATAGCGATCTGCAAGACGCGGGTCAGATCGAGCGGTCGTCCCCGGTCCCGCTCAAGAACCAGATCCAGGGGATCGCCTCCAGGATCTTTGAGTACAAGGATCGTGCTCCCTTCGTGACGAGTGAGCGTCAGAGGTTTGGCTGCCCACGCCTCATCAAGTTCGGTAGCGAGCGAGTATTCGTGCTCGAGCCGCCGGAGACCTTGAGACGAAGGCTGCTCCGCGGAGAGTGCCAACGCCAAGAGCGGTAATGGGTTGCCTTGCTGCCGGGCGCGGTAAAGAGTGACGTCCGCGCCAGCCCTGAGCGGCTCCAGCACGTACCCGGAAAGCTCTGTTGTAGAAGGCATGCTCGTCGCCACGGCTGCACCACCTCAGGATATTCATTTTGACAGCTTTCGAGCCCCGCGAGCTAAACGTGGGAGACGGAGCACCCTAAAATTGTAGCTTTAGCGCATATTGCATGATCCGGGGATTCACTGTTAAGGCGCTGATCACGCCGAAGGTGTTTGGGGTCGAAACGTCGTTGGATGGATCTGCAAAATTCGGCCTGTTCAGCAAATTGAAGATCTCCCACCGAAAGATCAGCTTTACACGCTCTGTGAGAGGAGTGGTCTTGATCGCAGCGATGTCGAAGTCTTGTTGATCCGGCCCTCTCAGGATATTCCTTCCGAGACTGCCGAAGATCGTGCCTCCGCCGGAAACCGGATATTTGCCATCAATAAGGCCACCATCTGGAATATACGGAGCAGGAACGAATGCTTTGGTGTTGAAGAATTCGTTCACACGGCTGGTGACGCTGCCGCTTCGACCTGCATCGGCAAGTGTTGCGCCCGGAGCCAGGCTTCCTGTGGTGTATATGGTTGCGGGACCAAACAGCGTACCGGCTGCACTGTCCATAATGCTGAACGGCAGTCCCGATTGCAGCGTTCCGATACCTGAGATGCTCCAGTCATCTCCGAGTTTTCGAATGGCTGCGCTTTTTGCGCGGTCGGGGCCGGCCACGTTCCACGTGCCGCTGATAACCAATCGGTGAGTTCGATCAAAGTCAGATACACCGCGCTGAGCAGCAACATTGTTTTGATTGTTGTAAACCACTTGCCCAGTGATGGGTAATCCGAATGTGCCAGCGATAGCAGCACCGAGACTATCTCCCGCATCGTCAATCGATTTGGAAAACGTGTAGGCTGCAAGGAATTGAAAACCATGACTTATGTCTTTCTTCAGCGTGGTCTGTAGTGAGTTGTAGACTGAATTCCCACTGCTTTCGAGACGGTAGACCAACGGAGACAACCCGACGAAAGGAACCCGCTCAGCTGCATTGGACGTGGAGTTGGTTGTGAGTCCGTTCACTGGGTCGGAAGGGCCGGCGAGAAGAGGTTGATTATTGCTCCGACCCACGCCTAGGTGGGTGCCCTTCGCACCGGCATACCCGAATGAGAGAACGTAGCTCTTGTGTTGATACTGCAGGTCTAAGTCATATTGCTGGACGGTAGACTCCTTAAAATCAGGATCGGTAATGATCGGGCTTCGGAGAAAACTGCTCGCGGTAAACGGTGGCCCCGGTAGCATAGTGCCTGCGAAGTTCGGGAACGAAGAGTTCGGCGGCAAATTTGGAAAGGGACTCGCCAGGCTAGAGGTCGCGTTAGCGGCGCCATTTAGCACAGCATTCAACGCGAACGGCGGGTTAAGAGCCAGTAATGAGCCGTTCCCTTCGAAGCTGGTGCGGTTCGCGTAGATACCATATCCTCCTCGAAGAACCAGGTTTCTCGAAGAAAGGAGCTGCCACGCGAAGCCGACGCGGGGGTCTGGATGAACTTGAATGGGATGAAACAACAGCGTTGAATTCTCACGTGGAAACCCGGTGGGCGCATATCCGTGAAAGTTATCGGGCAGGACGAATCCCGATGAGATTGGATCTGTGAATCCTCCTGCTGGAGGCTGGACGTAGAACTGAGGGAAAAAATTCGATACTCGACCCTCGACTTCGCTTGATTGACCATCGACCTCGACTCGAACCCCGATATTCAGGATGAGTGCACGGGTAGCTTTCCAGTCATCGGCCACAAAAAAATGTCCCGCGCTCGCACGCTGCCCCGCATCGGGAATTCCAGCAGCCACGCTAGTGAAGAAAATGTTTGAGAATGATGTGCCGTTCCCTCCTGAGCTGGCAGGCCCCGCGGGCAAGCCTAGCAGGAAATCAGGGAACGACAGCAGTGTCATGGTGCCGGCAGAGTAATCGATTCGATGGTTCAACTGATTTCGGAAGATTTCTGTGCCCAGGCGAAGATTGTGCTTGCCCCGAGTAAGGAACATAACGTCTGAAAAGTAAAAGTTATTGCCGGCTGTTTTGCCTTGGTCTTGTACCGAGTTGCCTAATTGAAAGGCTCCAAGAACCTCAGTTTGTGGAATGATCCCTTCTTGTGGGTCGCTGAAGCGGTTTATCCCTACGTCCTGATCGGTGAGTGTCCCTCCAGGAACGCTTTGACCTGCAAGGCGAGAGAAGCCAAATCGGAATTGGTTGATTGCTCGCGATGAAAAAATGTGAGTCTCTGAGATTGCCAGATTCCGGTTCTCAAAAGATCGGAGCGCCGGAAAACCGGGCACACTCGCGCCGAAGAAAGGAACATCTTGATTCGAGTTTGAAAAGAAGAACTTCGCCGATAGTCGATCCGGTGCG
>Ga0302326_10005630_pt1 | contig 28545 bp, 29 predicted proteins | sample Palsa_T0_3_FD_202264 | JGI IMG/M metagenome (GOLD analysis project Ga0302326, IMG submission 202264) | Peat permafrost microbial communities from Stordalen Mire near Abisko, Sweden - Palsa_T0_3 | ecosystem: Environmental > Terrestrial > Soil > Palsa > Peat permafrost | place: Sweden: Abisko... | reverse complement strand
CCACATCGAACGGGCGGTGGAGGGCAGCCTCAAGCGCCTCGGCACCGACTACATCGACCTTTACCAGACCCACTGGCCCGACCCGGACCTGCCCATCGAGGTGACTCTGGAGGGCCTCGATCGCGTCGTCCGCGCCGGGAAGGTTCGCTACGTGGGCGCCAGCAACGAGACCGCGTACGGTCTGACCAAGGCTCTCTACGCCAGCCAGGGCACCGGGTTGCCGAAGTACGAGACCATCCAGAACAACTTCTCTCTGCTCAACCGCCGCTTCGAAGACGAGCTGGCGAACGTCTGCCGTCGCGAGAAGGTCAGCTTGATTCCGTACAGCCCGATCGGAGGCGGGGTGCTGAGCGGGAAGTACAACGGCGGAAAGTGGCCGGAGCCTGCCCGGTTCAGCACCTATCGCAACAACCCGGCGCGTGGCCAGGCGATGACCAAGCGCTTCGTCAACGACAAGACCCTCGCGACGACCGAGCGCATTTCGAAGCTCGCGGCCGAGCTCTCCGTCTCTCCCGTCACCTTCGCGGTCGCCTGGACGCTTTCGCACGACTTCGTCGGCTCGTCGATCATCGGCGCGACCCGGCCCGAACAGCTCGACGAGATCCTCGCCGCGAGCGAGCTCAAACTGTCCCCGGAGCTGCTCGGTCGGGTCGACGAGATCACCCGCGAGATCCTGTACCCGATGGGGTGAGGTGCGGGGTGACGCGTCGTCACGAAAGGCAGACGCCAGGCTCGCGCGCGACGGTGAGCGCCGCCCGGCGTCAGGCGACGTGCCGTTCGTTTTTCGCGCGCGTGTACCGGTTCGCGGGCACGCCGATGCCGAGACTCTCGCGAAACGTCGAGCCCTCGTACTCGTGACGGAAGGACCCCCGCTTCTGCAGGATCGGAATCACCGACTCGGCCAGGCGTGAGAACTGACCGGGCAGCGACTCGCCGATCACGAACCCGTCTGACGCCCCCGTCGTCAGCCATTCCTCGAATTTGTCGGCGATCTGCTCGGGCGTGCCCACGAAGTTGCCGCGCGGGGTCGCGAACCGGAGAGCGACCTCCCGGAGCGTCAGACCCTCTTCCCGCGCCGCCCGGGTGATCTTGAGAACGGCCCCCTGCGAGCTGTTGAGCGCGTCCGACCCGACCGACGGGAACGGTGCGTCGAGCTCGTGCTTCGTGAAGTCGTAGTCGTTGAATCCACGGCCCAGCATCCGGAGGGCCGACTCGATCGACACGAGGTCGGCGCGCTCGCGCCAGAGGGCCTCGGCCTCCGCTTCCGTACCGCCGACCACCGGAGCCACCGCGGGAAGAACGAAGAGCGCCTCCGCGTCGCGCCCGAAGCCCGTGGCCCGGGACTTCACGTCGCGGTAATAGGCCCGCGCCTCCGCGACGTCGTCGTGGCCGACGAAGATCGCATCCGAGTGCTTCGCCGCGAAGTTGCGCCCGTCGTCGGAGGTGCCGGCCTGAAAGACGACCGGCTGCCCCTGGGGCGACCGCGCGATATTGAGAGGGCCGCGCACACTGAAGTGGGGGCCCTGGTGGTTTAGCGTGTGGAGCTTGGTGCGGTCGAAGAAGACGCCGCTCGCTTGTCGTGAACGAGCGCGTCGTCCTCCCAGCTGTCCCAGAGCCCCCGCACGACCTCGACGAATTCGTCCGCGCGGAGGTAGCGCTCCGCGTGATCGAGGTGCTCCTTCTTGCTGAAGTTGGCCGCCGTTCCGTCGAGCCAGGACGTGACCACGTTCCAGCCCGCACGACCGCCGCTAAGGTGGTCGAGCGACGCGAACTGCCGGGCGAGGTTGAAGGGCCTCCGTGTAGCTCGCCGTGACGGTGGCCACGAGACCGATGTGGGCCGTCGCCGCAGCGAGCGCCGAGAGAAGCGTGACCGGTTCGAACCGATTCAGGTAGTGCGGGCTCGACGTCTCGGTGATAAAGAGGCTGTCGGCGATGAAGACGAAATCGAGCTTGGCGGCCTCGGCGAGCTGCGCGCGCTTCTTGTAGTAGGCAAAGCTGGTGCTCGCGCCGGGCTCCGCGCCCGGGTGACGCCAGTCCGTCCACGTGCGCCCCGCGCCCTCGATCATGTGGCCGAGCTTCAGCTGCTTCTTCTTTGCCATGTTCGGACTCCCGACTGCTCGCCGGCAGGGTGGCCCGGCGGGAGGCATGCAACAATCGAGAAACTCGTTGAAGTTCGATGACGAACGCGAATAGGTCTGCGCGCAGCGCTCGCGCGTTCGTCTTCAGGAACGGTTGAGAAAATCTCATCTACGGAGGCCTTGCCCGGGCCTACCGCACAAGACACGGTGGCCGCACTCACAGGTCGCGCGAGCCCGTCGAGCCCGCGCGCGAGGAGCTAGTCCGAGCATGCGGTACGTGGTCTTCGGCGTGGGCGCGGTGGGGGGATTGATCGCGGCCCGGCTCGTGCCCGGTGACGCGAACGCCCCGTGACCGAGGCGGCGGCCGGCCTCGACGTCCCCGCGCCCCGGGCAGGCCTCGCTCTGGGCCGCGCCTTGCGCCACCGCAATTACCGTCTGTACTTTTCGGGGCAGAGCCTGTCGCTCATCGGGAGCTGGATCACGCGCGTGGCGCAGAGCTGGCTCGTGTATCGGTTGACGGGGTCGGCGCTCCTTCTCGGACTCGTCGGGTTCGCCAGTCAGATCCCCACCTTCTTCCTCGCGCCCTTCGCCGGCGTGTGGCTCGACCGGCTCGATCGGCACCGCGTCCTCGTAGTCACTCAGGCTCTGGCCGCGGTCCAATCCGCGCTCCTGGCGGCGTTCTCGTTGACCCATACCGTCACGGTCACCCATGTCCTGGTGCTGGGCGCCGCTCAAGGCTTGATCAACGCGTTCGACATGCCGGCGCGTCAGTCGTTCGTGGTCGAGCTCATCGAAGACCGGGCCGACCTGTCGAACGCGATCGCTCTGAACTCCTCGATGGTGAACGCGGCCCGTCTGCTCGGTCCCTCGATCGCGGGGATGCTCATCGCGGCCGTCGGGGAGGGATGGTGCTTCCTGGTGGACGCCGTCAGCTACGGCGCGGTGATCGTATCGCTCGTGGCCATGCGCCTGCGGCCGCGGCTGCACCCCGCGCGACGCGAGCGCGTGATGACGGAGCTGCTGGAGGGCGTTCGCTACGTCGCTCGCGACCGGGCCATCCGGGCCGTCCTCGCGCTACTCGCCCTCGTGAGCCTCATGGGGATGCCGTACACGGTCCTCATGCCCGTGATGGCGAACCGGGTCCTTCACGGGGGGCCGCACACGTTCGGCTTCCTGATGGCGGCGTCGGGCCTCGGCGCGCTCGGCGGCACGCTCTATCTCGCGTCACGGAGCAGCAGCAAGGGCCTCGGCCACGTGATCGTGGGCGCGGCCCTGGCGTTCGGCGTGGGGCTCGGCCTCTTCTCGCAGTCCCGCGACTTCGCGCTCTCCATGGTCCTCATGCTCCTCGTCGGCATGGGGATGATGGTGCAGCTTGCCGCCAGCAACACGGTGCTGCAAACGCTCGTCGACGAGGACAAGCGCGGCCGGGTGATGTCCTTCTTCGCCATGGCCGTCTTCGGAACGGCGCCGCTCGGGAGCCTCATCGGAGGCGCGATGACCGCTCGATTCAGCGCCCCCGCGACGCTCCTCTTCGGAGGCGTCGCGTGCGTCCTCGGCGCGCTGGCTTTCGCCCGGATCGCGCCCAGCCTGAAGCTCCCGTGAGAGAGGGCCGAAGCTAGGTAGTCGCCTTGTGAATCGGGTCGACCCAGGGAACGACGACGGGAGCCTCGACCGCCTGGATGTCGAGGTTGACCACCACGGCTTCGTTGTCACTGCGCACGAGGACGCACTCGAGCTTTTCGTCCGACAGCGCGTTGATCTCCTGGTGCGGGACGAACGGCGGCACGTAGATGAAGTCGCCCGGGTTCGCCTCGGCGGTGTATTGCAGCCGCTCGCCCCAGCGCATCCGCGCCTTCCCCCGGACCACATAGATGACGCTCTCGAGCGGCCCATGGTGGTGCGCGCCGGTCTTTGCGCCGGCGTGGATGTGGACCGTCCCGGCCCAGATCTTCTGGGCCCCGACACGGGCGAGGTTGATCGCGGCCGCGCGGCTCATGCCGGGCGTCTGCGCGGTATTCGCGTCGAGCGAGTCGCCCGGGATGACGCGGACGCCCCCGTGTTTCCAGGGGTCCTCGGCGGTGTGCCCGGCCTTTTCGTCGTCTCTATCGGACATGTCGACCTTCTCTCGATGTGGACCGTCTCGTATAACAGACATGACGTCAAGGCCAGGGGGAACTCCCTGGCTCCGATGACCGCCGCGTTCTTCTCTCTCATTGACCTCGCGCCCCAGCATGCCAATCGTCCCGTCCATGCCCCTGCCCGACCGCCTTCGCTCTCTGCTCGCCGGGCTCGTGGCGTTCGACACGCAGAACCCATCGGGAGACGAGCGGGCCATGGTGCAATCGCTGGCGACGCAGCTCGGCGCGCTCGGTGCTGCCCGGGTCGAGGCCTTCGCTGCCGGCGCCCATCACGGCGTTTTCGCGGTCTTCGGTTCGGCCCCGTCGCTGCTGCTCAACGCCCATGTCGATACCGTGCCAGCCAACGCGGGCTTCACGAGCCGGCCGCACGATCTCGTCCTCCACGCCGGCAGGCTTCACGGCCTCGGTGCGGCCGACACCAAGGGCGCGATCGCGTGCATCCTCGCGGCGCTCGAGACGTGCCGGAGCGTCGGACGGTCGGTGCGCGACGTCGCCATTCTGTTCTCCGGCGATGAAGAGTCTGGCGGCCGGGTGATGCGCGAGTTTCTCGGCAGCGAACGCGCCGACGGCCTCACCCACGCCATCGTCTGCGAGCCGACCGATTGCCGGGTGGGTGTTCGACACCGTGGAATCGCCGCGGTGCGCGCGATAGCCCGGTCGCCTGGAGGCCATTCGTCGCGCGCCGACGACCTGGCGGCCCCGGTCGTCACGACGGCGCGGGCGGCGGTCGCCCTTCACGCGTGGGGGCAACGCTACCGGAGGCAAGGGCCGGCGGGGTACGAGGGCCTCTGCGTCAACGTCGCCGCGATCGACGGGGGTGTGGCCTTCAACGTCGTGCCGACGCACGCCGCGCTGACCGTCTCTTTCCGGCCCTGGCCGGGCGCCGACGTCGCGGCCTTGCTCGACGAGGCGAAGACCGTGGCGTGCGCCGCAGCGGCCCCCGACGCGCTCGAGTGGGAGGTCTCCTTCGCGAACCCGCCGCTGGCGACGCGGGACGTCGCCGGGTTCTCGCGCTGGCTGCCCAGCCTTGGCCGTGGCGCTGTCGACCTCCAGTTCTGGACCGAGGCCGCGTTGCTGTCGGCCGTGGGGATCGACGCGGTCGTCTATGGACCGGGCGGCATCGCGCAGGCGCACGCGCCCGACGAATACGTCGAGCTCGCGCAGCTCATCGAGGCGCACGACACGTTCGTGCAGATCCTCGGGTAGCCTGGCGGCCCGCGCCTCGTCAGTAGCTCTGGATCAGCGGCTGAACCTCGCCGCATGGGCGGCAGATCGCGTTCGGGATGCCCGAGTTGCGACGATCGCGCCCGGCGACGGCCTTGAACGTCGGGCCGCTCTGGTCCTCGTCGCACTGGAGGCACGCGTTGAGGGCGCCATCGGGTTCGTTGTAGGGCGCCGACAGATCCGCCAGGCATTGAGTCAGGCACACCGACCGGGTGTTGGCCGTGTTGTAAGCCCAGATCTGCGCGCACGGCAGGTCGAACCCGAGCTGCTCGAGGCACGCGACGTCTGCGCCGTCTCCGCCGTCGGCGCTCGACTCGAGACCGCATGCGCGCACCGGAGCGACGAGGTCCGGGTTCTCGATGTACGCGGCGAGGTTGGCCAGCGTGGAACAAACGCCGCAATGGCCGGTGTGCGTCACCTTCGCCCCCGCCGCCGCCGCGACGGCCTGCGATGAATACGTGACGAGCGTGTAGGGTCGCGAGCTGCCGCCGTCTCCCGCCTGCTCGAGGACACCGCAGACGGTGTCGGGCGGGTCGGCCGCGGGAGCCGGCTGGTCGTATGGATTCGACGCGAGCGGCGGGTACGGAGTCACGAGGTTCCAGCCGTCGATGAGCGACTGGACGAAGGCCGCGTCGTACGCTGGCGGCGCGTAGGCATCGGCGCCGCACCCGCACTGGGGCTGGCACTGTACGGGGGTGAGCCCCGTGTGCTCGTTGGGAACGCCAAAGAGGGCCGTGCATGCGCCACCCGCGCCGGCGCCGTCGGCGGACGACGCCGCGACATCCGGCGGATGAGAGGGCGTGCAGGAGGAGGCGACGAGGCTCGCGAAAATCACGGCGAGTGCGATCCGCATCGCCCCGAGCATCTACCACAACGTCGTGCGCGCGATATTGCGGGCGACGTAGCCGGGGCCGCTCAGTCGAAGTCGAGCCGCTCGCGGAGTTCCCGATCCCGCGAGTCGGCGCGTAGCTCCTTCCCCGGCATTGACTGTCGAGTATTCGTCAATCGTCTGTTGAGCTGAGCTCCAACCGCGTCCCCCTGCTAGTCTGGAACCGTGGATGACGTGAGCACGCGGCCACCCCTGAAGCTCGAGCGCTACGAGGAAGCTCTTCGCGCGCGCCGCGCGCCAATCTCGAAGTTCGAAGGCAAGTGGCTGCCGTTCCGGCTCGTCGCGCTGGGGGTGGGTTTGCTTGCGTTCGTCACCGCCGAGATATTGCGAGGGGGGAGCTCGCGCCACTGGCTGTCGTTCATCGGCGGCGCGAACTCGGTCTTCTTGTCGTTCGAGATCAGCCGGATCTGGAAGGCGCTCAGGAGCGAACGCGAACGCCGCTGACGCCCGGGGCGCGATGGGCAGCCCCGGGCGCCGTGTCAGGCGACGGCAGACTGCTGCCGGACCTCGAGCACCTGGCGGACCGCCTGGATCACCGGCTCGGCCTCCGTGCGAGCCATCCAGTTCGGGGTCACGTCGACGAAACGCACCACATGTTTGGCATCGATGACCACGACCGTCGGATGGGTCAGCTCCTCGAGGCCCTGCGCGACCGACTCGGGCTTGGGTGCGCCTTCGGACTTGAAGGTGAGGCCGAACCGACGACCCAGCCGCGCGCCCGGGTCGGAGGCCACGTGGAATTTGAACGTGTGCCGATTGCGAACATTGACTAGCGACGACGCGATCTGTGGACTGATAGCGACCAGCGGCACGCCGAGCGACGACAGCGTCGGCCACAAGTTGCGGTCGTAGTACGGCAGGGCAATGTTGCACGCCGGGCAGCTCTCATGGCGGAAGAACACGAGCACCGCGGGGCCCTTCTTGACGAGGTCCTCCGAGCGGAGCTCGCCGCCATCGACACTCTCCAGCACGAAGGGCGCGGTGGCTGCGCCGACCTTCGGCGCGGTCCTGGGGTCGAAGCGTTCGACGTTGAACCGTCGTTGATCGATGTTGCGCTGCAGTTGCTCCGGCGCCCACGTGGTGATCCGTTCGGCGTGCAATGCCCCCAGCAAATCGACTAGACGCTCGGTCATGGTGGTCTCCCTTTTGGTCGGAGGCACGCGGGTCGCCCCCGCGACCTCTCCTACGCCTTATCCCCGGCGCGACCAGTGAGTATTCGTTGACCCTCTATTGAGGTGCGCTGAACGCTCCACGTCATGGGCCCGAGTCGGATGGGTCCGAGTCGACCGCGGGAGACGCCAGCGAGGGCTCAGGCCACTGCGGGGGCGGGCTCCGGCACATTGCGCGCGCCCCTGCCGAACCAGCCCCCCGCGATCTCGACGAACTTCTCCGGGAAGTCGAGCTGGGGCATGTGGCCGAACTCGGCCACCTCGGTGAGCTCTAGGTGCGGGTTCGCGGCGACCACCATGCGCGCCGCCCGCGGGTCGACTAGGCGATCGCGCTGGCCCTGCACGATCAGCATCGGGGGCGCCAGGGTGCGGAGCGCCGCGCCGATGCGGGTTCGGGACACCAGGAGTCCCATCAGCGACCGCGTGGCTTCGCAGAACGTCTGCGGCCCCCAGGCGATCCCGGCGCGCTCACGATTGAGCGCCACGAGCGCGGCGCGCACGTCGGCGGTGACGCGATCGCCCTCGGCGCAGCAGAGCGCGATCGTGTCGCGCATCTGGCCCTCGGGACCCACGCGCTCGGCGTAGCGCTTCATGAGGCGCGCCCCCCCGGGCGCCATCGCGATGAGCAACGTCGTGATCCACCGCCGGTCCAGCCGCGGGAGCGCCGGGCCCGGGAGCGCCGGGCAGACGAGCAGCGCGCTCGCGATGCGTCCGGGCCGGGCGTGGCGTTCGAGAACAGTCAGCGTACCGCCCATCGAGTTGCCGACGAGGTGCACTGGCTCGGGCGATACGGCGTCGAGGAAGCGCGCGAGCGACGCGCCCATTCCTTCGACGGTGTTTCCGCCCGGGACGCGCCCGGAGAGGCCGAACCCCGGCAGGTCGAGCGCCAGGACGTGGCCATGGCGCGTGAGGCGGTCGCCCACGGCGATCCAGTTCGTATGCGCTCCGCCGAGGCCGTGCACGAGCACGATCGTCGGCCCGTGACCGCCGAAATCGACGTAGTGGATGTTCACGCCTTCGAGGTCGAGCGCCTTCGAGGTCGGCATGGCCGCCAGCTTAGCCGGCGTTCAACCGCCGCGGGGAACGGAGTCGCCGCGGATCTGCGTCCGGTGCAGGACGCGCCGCTCCGCAGGATCGAAGGCGTTGCGTCGGTGCATCGTGCAACGGTTGTCCCACATCACGAGATCGCCGACCCGCCATCGGTGCTCCCACTGGAACTCGGCGCGCGCCACGTGCGCCCATAGGGCGTCGAGGAGCGCCTCCGACTCGGCGAGGTCGAGGGCCTCGACATACGAGTTGCGCCGCCGCCCGAGGTACAGGCTCCGGCGCCCCGTCTCGGGGTGCACGCAGACGATGGGATGGAATGCGCCCGGCGCGGCGCGCGGGTCATCGGTCGGCGTCACGCCTGCGCGGACGTAGCCGCCGCTGTTGTACGTGCCGTCGTGCTTGACCCGCCGGCCCGCGACGCGCGCCCTCAGGTCGGCCGGGAGCGACTCCCAGGAGGCGCTCATGCTGCAGAAGCCCGTCTCCCCGCCGGAGGCCGGGATTTCGAGGGCGTAGAGCATGCTCGCCTTGGGGGGTAGCGGCAGATAGGACATGTCCGTGTGCCACACGGCCTCTCCGTATCCGAGGCTGCCGATGGGAACCCCGGCCTCGACGACGTTGGAGACGACGTAGAGCTCGGGGTAGCCTTCGACGAACCGTTGCCCGGTCTCCTGGATGGGGGCCTCGTCGAGATCGCCGAAGCGGCGGCTGAACGCGATGAGCGCGTCGTCGTCGAGGTGCTGGTCGCGAAAGAGGAGCACCTCGTGGGCGAGCCACGCGCTGTGAATCGCGTGAAAGGCGGCGGCGTCGACGGCGCGCAGGTCGATGCCGTGGACTTCGGCGCCGAGCGCCGCGCCCGTCGGCACCACCCTTCGTATCCGCGATGCGTCGATCGTCGCAGCCATGTCAGCCCTCGCTCGGATTGGGGTTCAGCCGGGCGTCCCCGAGGGGCCGACCTGACGCGAAGGATCGATCGCCGCGGACGCGATGGCGCCGACGAGGAGCAGCACCACGGACACGACGAACGACGCGCGATAGCCCCCGGTCCGCTCGACGAGCCACCCGAAGACGACGGGGGAGATCATCCCCGCGACCCCGAACCCCGTGTTCATGATCCCCCCAGCGGTTCCGGCGAAGTCGCCCGCGATGTCGAGCGGGAGCGTCCAGAGGACGGCGTTGGTGAGCTCGAGGAAGAAGAAGGCGATCGACAGTCCCCACACGGCGGCGACGGCGCTCGACGTCGTCACCGCGGGAACCATGAACGCAAGGGCGCCGGTGAACCCCACGAGCAGCAGGCTCCGGCGGGCGAGCGCGAGCCGGCCCGTCCGCCGGTAGATGGCGTCGGACACGACGCCGCCGAGCGTGTCTCCGACGACGCCCGCGAGCAGCGGCAACGCGGCCATCACGGCCATCTGCTTTAGCGCGAAGCCCCGCGCGTCCGCGAGATACGACGGAAGCCAGGTCAGAAAGACCCAGAGCGACCAGCCGTAACAAAAATCGACGAGGGTCACGAGGGCCATGGCCCGCACGATCCGCCTCCACGGCGTCGCGACGGGCGCCCGCGCCGCCCCCGGCGTGGAAGACGGTGGACGCGCCCCACGGATCTCGGCGAGCTCGGAAGGTGCGACCCGGCCGTGGAGCTCGGGCGTATCCTGGAACGAGAAGAGCCAGAGCACCGTCCAGACCAGGCTCGCGAGGCCGAGAACGACGAAGGACTGCCGCCAGCCGTAAGCCGCGGCGATCGCGAGCACCGCCGGCGGGGCGACGGCGCCACCGAGACGCGCGGCGCTGTGGGTGACGCCCTGCGCGAGACCACGCTCACGCGTCGGCATCCACGAAGCGAGGGCCCTCGTCGCCGCGGGAAAGGCCCCGCCTTCGCCGAGACCCACGAGCACGCGAACGCCGACCAGCGTGGCCAGCCCCGCGGACAAGCCCGTGAGAATCGTCCCGATGGCCCACACCACGCTGAGGGCGGCGAGGACGCGGCGCGGACCGAGGCGATCGGACAGCCAGCCGCCGAAGACCTGCATGGCAGCGTACGGGTAGGCAAATGCGGAGAAGACGAACCCGAGCTGGGTCGGCGCGAGGCCGAGCTCCTTGCGCACCAGCGGCGCGGCGACGGAGACGTTCACGCGATCGACGTAGGCGATGAAGTACATCGCGCAGACCACGAGCAGGATCCCGTAGCGGACCCGCGAGGCGCGCCGGACGAGCGTTGCAACCGCGCTCGGCGCTCGGGCGGGCGGCTCTTCGCCGTTCGTTCCATCCGAAAGCGGACGCGTCGCCTCGATGCGATTGGCCACGGCGACGGGACGTTAGCGCAAGAATCGAGGCACGTCTGTTATCGTGGACACCCGGACGGACCAGCTCCCTCAGGACGGCGTGCCGGCGACTCGCACCGTCAGCTCCAGGCCACTGCCTACCGCGAGCACCTGGCTGCGGGCCTCGGCATGCTCGCGCGCCTTGCGCACGTACTCGGTGATGCCGGCGTCGGGCTCGGGGCGGATGATGTTGTCCGCGACCATCAGGCCGCCGAGACGGAGCTTCGGAAACACGAGGTCGAAATAGAGCGGGTAGTCGGGCTTCCACGCGTCGACGAGCACGAAGTCGAATGGCCCTTCGAGCGCACGGAGGATCTGCGTCGCATCCCCCTCGAGGATCTGCACGGTCTTCTCGAGCTCCGCCTGCGCGATGCGCTGCTCGAGGATCTGGACCTTGGACGGTACCCGTTCCAGGGAGAACAGCCGCCCGCCGTTGGCCTCGACGGCCTCGCCTTGCCAGATCGTCGAGTAGCCCATCGACCCGCCGATCTCGACGACGCGTCGCGCCCCCGTGGCCCGAATCAACGTATTCAGGAGCTGGCCGGTGTCGGGGCCGACCGCGAGCATCCGCGCGTCGCGGTCGCGCGTCCCAGGCGCCTCGCCGCTCTGCTCGAGCCGCTGCGCCTCGAGCTCCTCGAGGACATGAGCAATGGCCTTCCTCATTCGTGATCTCCTCCGAGTTCGACGGGACGGTCTCGTACAACCGGGCGGCACGTCAAGGACTCACAGCACTCCAATGGGCGTGTCGCTTTAGTGCCTCTCAACCGAGGATTCACGATTTCTCACCAGGGCATCGCTTGCAGGGAAGGTCGCGGCGTAGGAGGTTTCGCGCACGCGCGAGCGCGCCAGGGGATACCCAACATGACAACCATCGGATTCATCGGCGCGGGGCGGATCGGCAGCCAGGTCGCGCGCCTCGCCATCCAGAACGGCTACGACGTGGTGCTCAGCAATTCGCGTGGCCCGGAGACGCTCGCCGAGCTCCTACGCGAGCTCGGCCCCAAGGCGCGCGCGGCGACACCCGCAGAGGCGGCCGCCGCCGGGGATCTCGTGGTCGTGTCGATCCCATTCAAGAACATCGAGACCGTCCCCGTCGAGCCGCTCGCGGGCAAGGTCGTCATCGACACGAACAACTACTATCCGCAGCGCGACGGCCACGTGCGCGAGCTCGATGAAGAGCGCACGACCGTCTCCGAGCTCCTGCAGCGGCACCTGCCGAAGTCGCACGTCGTCAAGGCGTTCAATCACATCAAAGCTGCGGAGCTCACGACCCACGGGCAACCCCCCGGCACCGAGCACCGCCGCGCGCTCGTCATCGCAGGGGACGACGGCACCGCCAGGTCGACGGTGCTGCGTTTGCTCGATCAGTTCGGCTTCGACACCGTCGACGCGGGTCCACTCCACGAGAGCTGGCGTATCCAGCGCGACACCCCCGGGTATGGTCCGCGGCGAACCGCCGAGGAGCTCCGCTCGGATCTCGCGGCCGCCAAGCGGCCCGCGCCCGCGAAGAGCAACTAGTACCTCGTCGCAGAGGATCTGACTGGTTCATGCGGCCAGCCGCGTTCGTGAGCCGGTGGCGGTCGGGGGATACGCCCGGCCAAGCTTCTCACGAGCGCGCTGCACGGTGAAAAGCCAGTTGATGCGTGCCTTTTCCTTATTGCGGCGACGTTCCCAGGCTCCGACCTCAGAGGCGAGGGTTCTCTTGTCGCCGATGCGGCGATCGAGGCACTGCGCCACCATGACGCCGATTTCGATCTCCACCATGTTCAGCCAGCTGGCGTGCTTGGGGGTGTAGTGGAATTCGAGCCGGCGCAGGATGCGACGCGCCTCGGCCGGTTCGAAGTGCTCGTAGAGAGCGGCCGGCTTGTGCGTCGAGAGATTGTCCATCACGACGCGGATGCACTCCGCCTCCGGGTAGTGCTTGTCCACCAGGTCGCGCATGCACTCGGCGAAGTCCCGCGACGCTCGCCGGTCGGTGACCTTCGCGTGGCGCCACGGGCGATGGACGTCGACAAACATGAAGACGTTCGCCGTCCCCTTGCGCACGTACTCGTAGTCGACGCGTGCAGGCCTTCCAGGCTTGGCGGCGACCGGCACGCGGGACTCGCCGATGAGCTGTCGAGGCGTCTCGTCGAAGCACACCACCGGACGATGCTCGTCGTGCGCCTCGGCATATAGCTCGAGCACGTCCTCCATCCGCGCGACGAATTCGGCGTCGACCTTCGGGATGCACCACATCTTCTCTTGCCACGGTTTCAGCTCCTTTTCCGCGAGGCGGCGACCCACCGTGGCAACAGAAAGCGAGCGATGCTTCGTCAGGCGCACCATCGCGTCGGCAAGCAACGACAACGTCCACCGCGCTCGGCCCGCCGGAGGCTTCGAGCACGCTGTCGCCACCAGCAACGCTTCCTCCTTGGCCGCAAGCTTGCGTTCCGCACCGGGGCGCGAGGCTTCGCTGAGCGCCGGCTCCAGGCCCTCCTCCACGAAGCGTCGCTTCGTCCGATAGACCGTCGCGGTGCCTACCGCGACGTGAGCGGCGATCCGCTCGTCGCTCGACCCTCCGGCTGCCGCCAGCAGGATCTGCGCTCGCTTGACCTTCCTCACCGGCCCGTGGCCCCCCTGCACCAGCGCGCGCAGCAGCGCACGCTCCTCCGACGACAGCGTGATGCGATAGCGTACGTTCATGCTCGGCTCCTTGCGGACGCCTTGATCACGAGACCGCACCCATGTCGATCGTTTCCACAAAGCCACGCTTCACCGACAAGCAGGGCCAGTACCTCGCCTTCATTCACACCTACGTCCTGATGAACCGTCGGCCCCCCGCCGAAGCCGACATGGAGCGCTACTTCCGAGTGACTCCCCCCTCGGTCCACCGCATGGTCATAGAGCTCGAGCGGCGCGGCCTGATTCGCCGACTCCCCAGACAGGCCAGAAGCATCACCCTCTGCATTCCCGCCGAAGAAGTCCCTCCGCTGCTACCGCAACCGATCGAAACCTCTGCGACGAGGTACTAGCTCACAATCAATTCGCGGTCGGTGCTCTCCGGCCATCGTGGCCGGCGGGCTGAAAAGGGAACCCGGTTCGAATCCGGGACTGCCCCCGCAGCGGTCAACGGGAACGAAGAACGCCATCGAAGCACTGGACGCGCAGCGTCCGGGAAGCGGCGCTCGGTAGAAATGCGGCTCCGGAAGGAGCCGTCCGCCCGTGAGTCCGAAGACCTGCCGACGGTGCGCGCGAGGAGAACCCCCGCGCGCCAACCAGGGCCCTCGTGGGGAGGGCCGGCGGGTGTCGACGTTTCCTCGCGTCAAGCGCAGGGCCGGAGCGCCGTCGTCGGTGCTCCTGGGGCCCATCGCTGCGTTCAAAGGAAACCGTCGAATGGCATCCAAGAAAACGTCGTCCAGGGTCCGCGTGCTCGGCACGCTCGGCCTGCTCACCATCAGCCGCGCCGCCTACGCGCAAACGCCGTCGAGCGCTCCGGCGCCGGATTCCGCCGCTCGGCCCCCCGGCCCCGCCGCCGCTCCCGCGGCCCCGGCGTCCAGCGTCGATCCCACGCCGTCGTCGCCTCCTCCGGCCGCGCCGCCCGAGCCGGGTGCCACGGCCACGCCGTCGTCTTCCGCTCCGCCCGCGCCGTCCACGCCGGTTGCGGCTCCGCCTCCCGCGAACGTGGCTGCCCCGAGTCCAGAGGCCTCCGCGGATGCGACCGTGGAGGTACGAGGCCAGAAGCTCGAGGAGGCCATCCCGAAGCAGCTCGCGGCCTACGGCACCCGCATCGAGACGATCCGAGCCGAGCAGATCCAGAACGCCGGACGACCGGACGTCGCGACGAGCCTCGAGATCCTGGCTCCGGGACTTTACATGAGCCCAAAGAACGGGCCCTTCGATTACGTCGACATTTCCTTCCAGGGGTCACGAACCGAGGACGTCCTCTGGCTGCTCGACGGAGTGCGTCTCAACAATCGTCTCTACGGCGGAACGACACCGCTCGATACCCTGCCCGCGTCCATCGTGGATCGCGTCGAGATCATGGAGGGCCCGGAGGCCCTCTTCTACGGCACGCAGGGAGTGGCCGGAGCGATCAACGTCCTGACCAAGCCGTTCTCGGATCAGACGGACGGACAGGTGACCCTCGGGGCGGACACCCTCGGGGGCCGGCACATCGACTCGTACGTTCGCACCGCCTTCGGTCAGCACAAGTTCGTCTTCTACGGCTCGGGCGACGACTCGACCGGCTACCAGGCCTTCCGGGCGCAGGACTATCAGCCGAGCGGCACGGACCGGGACCGGCGTTACCAGGTGCTCACCCTGGGAGCCAAGTACGCGTTCGACATCCGCGACGACCTGCGCCTGAGCCTCCTTTACCAGCACACCGACGCGCGGCTCGACTTCGCCCAGCCGTTCCTCGTCGCCGCCGCCTACAACGACCGCGACGAACACGTCGCGACCGCGAAGCTCGAATACACCCCGAGCAGCGCGCTCCAGGTGCTGGCGAAGGGCTACGCGCATATCTGGAATTCGCACTACACGGAGTACGACAACGTCGTGGGCACGCCTGGGTCGCTCTCCGTCGTCGAAGACGACGGCTACTGGGGCTTTCACGACTTCGGAGCGAACGTCGTGGCGAGGGTCGCGCCGACGCCGTGGCTCGACGCGTTCGTCGGCTACGATCTCCAGAGCTACGAAGGGCGCGACGCGGTCCTCGTCATCACGCAGAAGTCGGAGTCCGTGAACGCCTTCTTCGCCCAGATCCGCACTCCGGAATCGATCCGCAACCTGCGGCTCGCCGCGGGCGTGAGGTACAACGCCCCGACGGTCGCTCAGTCCGCCACCGTGTGGACGGGGTCGGGTCAATACGACTTCGGACCGGCCCTCTTCGTGCGCGGCATGGTCGGCACGGCGTTCCGGCTGCCGACGGACGAAGAGCTCTTCGCCAACGACCCGAAGGACGAGCTGGGCAATCCGAACCTCCAGCCGGAATCGAGCTTCAACGTGAACGCCTCGGTGGGCGGGCGATTCGGTTACCTCGGCTTGCTCAAGCTCACGTGGGAGGCGATCGGATTCTTCCGCAACGTCACCAACCTGATTGAAGCGTCTGGGTTCGACCAGGCGACCGACCAGTCGGTGTTCGAGAACGTGCCCGGGACCGTCGAGGTTCGCGGCGCGACGGGCGTGCTCCAAGGGGCCCTCGCCGACTCGTGGTCCGCGAGCGCGAGCTACACGTACTCGTCCGCCACGGAAGCCGGACAGCAGATCGACAAGGTTCCCCAGCACCAGGCGAAGGGGTGGGTCGACTGGCACCCGGCGACGATCCCGGTCGGGGCTGCCGTCTACCTCGACTACGTCGGCAACTTCTACCAGACCTTCGGCCCCACCGATCGCGAGGAGGTGTCCGGGCACTTTCTCCTCGATGTCTCCGGGCGCGTCTTCCTCGATGGCGAGCGTCGTCACAGGGTCAGCCTGGCGCTCACGAACGTTCTTGGAAGCGTCTACGCGGCGTCGTACGGCAAGGGCGTGCGCGACGCCGACGGCAGCGACTACACGTACTGGAACCTCGGCCAGCCGCGGACCCTGGCCTTCCGGTATCAGTACAGGTTCTGAGTGATGGGGCGGTGGCTCGAGCGGGCGATCACTCTCCACCGCTGGCTGGGGCTCGCGGTGGGCCCGTTGATGGTGGTCTGGTGTGCCTCGGGAATGGTCATGATTTACATGCCCTACCCGAGGCTCACCGAAGCCACGCGGCGGAGCGCGCTCGAGCCCCTGGCGTGGCCCGAGCGCGTTGCCCGCAGCTTCGACGCGCCGGGACCAGGCCCCCTGGAGCCGGAGAGCATCGAAATGCTCGGCGGGCGGGCGGTGCTGCGCACCGATCGAGGGAGCATGGTCGAGGTCGAGAGCGGGGCCCTCGTCCCGGCGCTCACGGCGGAGCAAGCGGCCCGAGTCGCCGTGGGGTTCGCGGCGCGCCTCGCCGCTTCGGGTTCGGAACCTGCCGCTCCGGAGCTCCTCGGCGTCGTGGACCGCGACGTGTGGACGTTCTCGGGGGTCCCCGGGTACGAGCGCCCGCTCTATCGATTCGCATTTGCGAATGCCGCGGGGACCGAGGTCTATGTCTCGCGGGTCTCGGGAAAGGTCGTCCAGGCGACGACTCGCACGCAGCGCGCCTGGACTTGGGTCGGGGCGATCCCGCACTGGCTCTACCTGGCCGCGCTGCGCCGGCACGCGCGCATCTGGGCATCCGTCGTCGTGATCGCGTCCCTCGCCGGCTCCTTCCTGGCGGCGCTCGGCCTGGGGATCGGCGTCGTGCAGCTGACGGGACGCGGCCGTCCCAGGAGCGGCGCGCTCTACGCGGCCCATCACTCTACGGGCCTCGTCTTCGGTGTCGTGACGCTTACCTGGGTGCTGAGCGGACTTCTCTCGATGAATCCGGCCGGGGTGCTGGAGAGCGGTGACGACCGCTCGGCGCGGGCGGGGCTACGGGGAGAGCCCTCGTCCGCTTCCCTCTGGGCCGCCCTGGGAGCCCTCGCGCGCTCGCCGGCGCGGGAGACTGCCGTCCACGTCGAGGTCGCGCCGCTGAGCGGGCACGTGTACTTCGTCTTCGACGATGGGAACGGCCACCGCGCCCGCGTCGACGAGACCGGGGGGGGCGCCCCTCTGCTCCACGGCGACCTGCGGCGAGCGCTCGACCCGCTCACCGGCGGGGCCGCCCTCGAGCTCCTCGACACCTCCGATGACTACCTCCGAAACGTCGAACGCAAGCCTGTGTACCGCGCCGTCACCGAAGACCCCGAGCGGACCCGCTACTATGTCGACGCGCTCAGCGGCCAGCTGCGCGCGGTGCTCGATCGGAACGCCAGGGGCTACCGCTGGCTGTTCGAGGTCCCGCATCGCCTCGACGTGCCGCTGCTCCGTGGCCGCCCCCAGTGGGACATCGTCATGCTGGTGCTCCTGAGCGGTGCCCTCGGGCTCTCGGCGACGGGCCTGCTGCTCGGCGCTCGCCGCTGGTGGACGGCGAACCGCCCGGGGGGCCGGTGAGCGACGCGTGCCGTGCTCGAGGGACCCGTCGCTCTCGCCTTATTCGTTCGAGGGCCCTAAAATCTCACGGCGAGCGAAGGGATGAGCGCGTCGTCGACGTCCATGGAGGAGCGCATTGCCGTCGCCTCGATCGGCGGGGCGACCCGCGTCCTGCGTGAGGGAGCAGGCCCGCCCGTCCTTCTCTTGCATGGCAGCCCCGACACGGCGACGGAGTGGCGCGGCGTGATGCGCGAGCTCGGTGGGCACGCGTGCTGCTACGCGCCGGACCTGCCTGGCCTCGGCCGGTGCGACGAGCCTCCGTCCGCGTTCGACTACTCGCGCCCTGCGATTCATCGGTTCCTCGACGAGACCGTCGAGGGGCTCGGGATCCAGGGGAAGGTCGTCGTCGTCGTGCACGACATCGGCGGAGTCTTCGGGGTGCCGTGGGCGGCTGCGAACCTTGCGAGGGTGGCGGGGGTCGTCATCACGAACACCGTGGTCTTCGAGCGCTTCCCCTGGTTCGGCGCCGCGAAGGGGTGGGCGAGCGAGGGCACGGTCGGTCGCGCCAGGGCGCAAGCGGGGATGTGGGCGCTCGGGCGGGCGAACGGGGCGCTGTTCCGGCGCGTCTTCGGGCGCATCTCACCGGAGCTTCCCCCGGAGGACCTCGATCGAATGACCCGCGAGTTCGCGCTCGACGCGAAGTCCAAACGCTCCACGCTGCGCCTCTTCCGGCGCATGGTGCCGTGGGAGTTCTTCGACGGCGTGGACGCCCAGGTGAAAGAGCTCATCGCGAAGGTGCCGGTTCGCGTTCTCTGGGGGACGCGCGATCCGTACATCCCCGCGCGCTACGCCGACTCCTTTCCAGGCGCGGCGACGACGGTGCTCGAAGGGGCGGGGCACTGGGTACCGATCACGAGGCCCGTCGAGGTGGCCAGCGCGGTGAAGGCCGTGCTTGACCCCGCGAGCCGTTAGGCGAACCGAACGCGAGGTCGAGCGGCTCGCCCGCCACGTGTCGCCGGATCACGGTCTCGCCGGGGGCGAAGATCCAAAAAAAACCGGGGGATGCCCCGCCCGGCCGCCGCGGCCATCACCGACGCAAGCATCGGAGACGGCCCGTGCGGACGAGAAGGACACCCCCCGGCCACTACCGACCTACTTCGTCGTGCCGCCCGGGGCGGTCACGATCGGAGCGGGTCCCGCCGGCGCGGTGGTCGGCGACGAGGGACCGGGCGCCGTGATCGGCGTCACGACGACGCCGGTCACGTCGCCCTTGACCCCGAGCTTCTGCTTCTTGCTCGTGGTCCCACGCGCGGTGCGCGTGGCCCTCATCTTCGCCGTCGCGGCGGCGCGCTTCTCGGTGGACAGCGGCTGGCGGGCCTTGGGGGCCAGCAAGCCGAAATCACCGAGCTGCGCCGTCGCGTTGCTGAAGGTCGCGCGGAGGAAACTCGTGTACTCCCGGATGAGCGGGAGCACCTTCGTCTCCGACGCGCGAAGCGCAGCAACACCGTCCTTGACGCTCGCGTGCGCCGCGTCCAGGGCGGTGAACGCGTCGGCCAGACCCTGAAGGGCCTGGACGAGCGTCACCGTCGTGTACGAGACGTTCCCGAGCGTGAACTGCCCGCTCGGGAAATGCTTCTGCGTGCCGGTGATGAGAGCCTGCACGCTCGCCAAGGCGGTCGCCTTGTTCTGCTTCGACGTGGTGATGGACATGACTATTTTCTCCTTTCTTGCTCACGGGGCGCACCTCGCCGTCGTTGGCGAAGCGCGAGGAGCACCAGGCTCCAGGCGCTGTGTGACTTTGGGTTTCTCTCCCTGCTTGAAGACACAGTCCGGCGCCGATTCCGGATTCGCCGTCCTGGACCCAAAAATCGACAGGGGCCCGAATTATTTTTCCGCGGGCCCGTCTGGACGGCGGCCAAAGCCCCGTCAACCGCGACCCATTGACCCGCGCGTCGGCAGGGGGAACGCTAGGTAGCGAGGCCAATGCGCCGCTCGGCTCCTTCGCTGCTTCTTCTCGTCTTCGGGGGGTCGTGCGCCAAGAACCTTCGGACGCCCGGTCTGCCCGTCCCGGAGCCCGTCCTCTCGGAGACACCCGACGTCTTCGACACCGACTCGACGAAGCCCGGCAACCGCGCCGCCTACGAGGCGATGCGCTACGCCATCCGCTGGGGCGCGCCCGCCGACAGCCTCTCCTCCGTGGACCTGGCGCCCGCCGCCGAGGAGATCTGGAACGGGAATCTCGTGCGCGTGGACTTGTGGAAGGGAGACGTGACCAGCCTGGCGCACGGAGTGGCTTTTGATGCGCGATGCAGCCCGGGGGTGCGGCTACCCTCCGAGGTGGTCTTCCTCTGCAAGGGCGAATTGAACGTCGGCGACTTCATTCTTTCGCACACGGTCGACGGGCGAACGATCCGGAGCGACGTTGGGCCATCGCCTCTGAGGCCGCCGTACTCGGTCAGCGACGACAGCGGAATGACTGTCGCCTTCGGCGCGAGTCCGTGTCGACCCAAGCCCTCGGGACCCCCGGTGCCCCGCGACCACGACAATATTGCGCCCGAGCGCTTGGAATACGCGAAGTGCGTGCGCGCCGCCGACGGCTCCGGGCACCTCTACTTCATCGAGGCCGCCCGAGCCGGCGGACCGGTACGATTCGAGCCCGTACGTTGGGTGCCGCGAGGGGACGGAGCCGTCGCACTGGTCGTGAACGCCGTCGACGGGAAGCCTGAATCCTGGGGAGTCGTCGACGGGGTGACCCACGAGCTTCATCGCTGGGCCGCGACTCCCGACGCCGACATACGAGCGGCACTGATGCGCAGCACGGTCTGGGGAAGCTGCCGTGTCGGAGACGAGGATACGTGGCTGGACCGCGACTGGTCTCTCACGGCGGCGGGGAGTCTGCTCGGTTGGATACGCGCAGGGGATCGGTTGGGTCGTGTCGAGATCCTTCCCGACGGGAGCGTCCACCGAGCGCCGCAACTCTTCGTGCGCATCCTGCCTTCCGGACCGGTTGCCCTCGGGCAAACGGCGGACGGACACGTCCTTCAAACCTTGGATCACGGAGTGACGTGGAAGGAGGTTCCGACATCCCCGGGCGAGCTCCCCAGCCCGGAACCACTGCAGTGCGCGCCCCTCGCCCTGGCCGCTCCTGAGCCCCCGAAGCCTCCATGCGACGTCTCCGGCAAGTGGTGCAGCAAGCCCCACGACGCCGAGGATCCTCCCCCGCTCCCTCCGCCTCCAATGTGTTCGCTCGTTGGCTGCGACCTTGGAGGGTCGATTCGCGTGGGGTGGTCCCCGAACCCCGGGGCCCGGGGCAACCCGTGAGCACGTTGCTTCTTCTACTCGCCGCGGTGCACGGGCGAGAGCCCCTCACGGGGGGCCGACGTGCTATCGTTGATAGCGATGGCGCAGCTCATCGTAAGGAACCTGCCGATCCAGGTGGTCGTGTCCCTCCGGCGGCGTGCGGCCGAGCACCGCCGCTCGGCCGAGGCGGAGCATCGGGACATCCTCCGGCGAGCCCTTCTCGGCGAGACCTCGGGGTCCCTGAAGGCGATGCTGGCGGACATGCCGGACGTAGGTGCCGACAAGGAGTTCGCGCGGCCCCGGGCGAGAAGGCGGCGCGTCGACTTGTGAGCGGCTGGCTGCTCGACACGAACGTCGTCTCCGAGCTCCGGAAGCGCGAACGCGCGAACGCGAACGTCTTGGCCTGGTACGCGGCCGTGGACGGTGAAGCCCTGTGGCTGAGCGTCCTCGTGCTCGGTGAGATCCGGCGCGGGATCGATAGCCTGAGGCGGCGGGACGACCGTTCGGCGCGCGCCTTGGATCGATGGATGGCGCGGCTCGAGCGTCAGCACGGCAGTCGCATCCTCCCTGTCGACCTTGCCGTGGCGCTGGAGTGGGGGCGGCTCGATGCCGCGTTCGGCCTGTCGCCAATCGATGGCCTGCTGGCGGCGACGGCTCGCGTGCACCGCCTCACGCTCGCGACGCGTAACACCAAGCACGTCGCGCGCACCGGTGTGGAGTGCTTCGATCCGTTTGCGGCGCGGGGATGACGCGCTACTTGCCGCGGTGCCCTTCAAGCGCGGCGATGCGCGCCACCGCGACCACGCGCGCCGCCGCGACGTCGAAGCCCGCGACTGCCAGCTCCCTCTCGGCCTGCGCGACACTCACGGCGGCGGCTTGCTCGACGAGATCATCACCGGCTTCGTCGACGAGCATCCGCCAGAGGGCTTCGGGGGCACGCAAAGACATCTACGGCTCTTCTTCCACCAAGTTTACGCCCCGCTCGTTCGCGAGCAACCGCTGGACCGCCCGCTTGCGGCGCTTGGCCGCCGCATAGAAATCGGCCACATCGCGCCCGCTCGCCGCCGCCATCTTCTGCAAATCGGTCACGTCCTCGAGCGCGAACTTCAGCCACAAGAGGTTGACCTCGTCGCCGGTCTTCTCGAAAATCGCCCGCAGCTTCTCGAGCTGCACGGAGGCCTTCGTCCGTGACTCGCGGGCCGTTTCGGCGGACGTGACCTGCTGCTCGTACGAAGGCACCGCCCACTCGGGCCGCCGCTCCGAGTCCCACACCGGGGGTCGGGCCAGCTTCAATCCCTCGGTGGCCTCGAGCTCACGGATGAACCCCTCCTCCCCTTTCTGGATCCTGCTGCCCTCCGAGTCCGCGTGCGTCCACTCACTCCAGACCAGGCGGCACAACCGGCGTACGAGCGTCACGTCGCGGGGGTCCCACCCGAATCGCACGAGGCGCAGGTCCGCCCGGCTCATCAGATCCTGCGTCCACTGGTGGCTCGCCGTCAGCTTGTACGCGAATAGCAGGGCGACGAGCCGCGCCTCCGGGTAGTCGTGCTCGAGGAGCAGCGCACCGAACCGCTTCTTCTCCTCGTCGGTGAGGGGCCGCCCGAGACGCTCGGTGCCGAGGACGGCGGCGAAGAGGACGAGGGCCGCGACGGGGAGCCACAGGACAGGCGGGTGCAGGGGCGACTCCTTTCGCGGCGCATCTCACCACGGAACGAAGCGAGCGCAAGACCTGTCGTGGGGGCCCTGGTCGCGCCGCTCGTCCGTCCGGCCTGTGCGCTCGGGAGCAAACTCTCGTGCGAAGCGGGCCGGAAGCCGGCGCTCCGTGGCCGGTTCGCGACGCCCGCGGCGCCGGCCTTTTCGCTCCAGGACCAACTCCGGTCGCCCATGGGCCGGGGCCCTTGGCGAGGGACCTACTCCTGGCCACGCGACCGTGGGATCGCTGTCGCCGTGGGATGGGTCGCTTGCGATCCGAGAGAGCTCCCTTCGCTCCTCACCTCGCTCGGGAAACTCGCGACCTGGGTCCAGAGGCTCACGACCGAGGGCGGGAGGCTCGCGAGCTCCGTCCCGCAGCTCGATCGCCGGCTCCCTCACGGATTGTGTGGAGGCGGAGGGCCAACCTTCCGGTCCTCGTGCGGCGTGATCGTCTTCCCGTCGTTCGAGGGTTGCTCCTGGGGGCCAGTGGGTGGCCCCTGGAGCGGAGGGGCCGCGGTCGCAGTCGGAACTTCCACGGGCTTGTCCGGAGGGTTCCGACGATGTCCCGTCGCGTACAAGATCCCGCCGGCCGTGGCCGCGGCCACGAGCGCAGCGACCAGCCACACGACTCGCCGGGAGGCGGGAGCTTGCCGAGGGGATGGCCCCGTGACGCGCACCCACGCGGCCGGATCCGCCGTGGGTTCGGCCGTGGTGTTCGTGGACGAGGACTCGCCCGTCAGTTCCGCGATCCGTGCGTTCGCTTTCGCGCGCTCGGCCGTGACGTCGAACCCCGCAGCGACAAGTTGTTGCTCCGCTTGCGTCACGGTGACGCCCGCGGCCGAATCGATCGCATCCTCGCCCGCCTCGTCGACGAGATGCTTCCAGAGGGCCTCGGGAGTGGGCATGGACCGCTCCGGAGAGCATAGCCGAGGTGGGAAGGAGCGTCGTGAGTGCGCCTCCCGGTCGTGCGCGCCGACGGGTCGGCAACCGCGCTCGCAAGGCGCTCAGTAAGCTACGACCGCACGAGCGTCGCTCGAGGCGTGGCCATCCTGCGCACCCGCCGTCCTCGTGGCCTCTTCCAGAGCCCGCAGGAATTCCGCGTCGGCGCTCACCCACGGCTCGTGCGCGTAGCGCGAGTAAAGCTCGAAGACTTGCCCGATGATCCCGCGCCGCGGGCGCCCGTGCTCGTAGGGGCGATTGAGCACCACCGAGAAGTAGCCCTCTTCGCGGTACGGGTTTCCGCAGGGCCCGTCGACGAGAAACCATACCGTGTAGTTCAGCCGCCCTCCCTGGCAGGAGACGGGTTCGGCAGAGAAGAGGACGCCGGTGATCTCGCCCAGCGCGAGGTGGCAGTGGTGGTCTTCGAACTCGCCCACCTGCCACGATACGTGACCCCCCTCCTCGTAGCGGAAGACTCCTGCGAGCCGCTCGGTCTGCAACTCGACGAGCGTGCGCTCGCGGTAGATGACGAGCGAGGACTCCCGGAACTGGAGCGCGTCACGCAGGAGGGGCAAAAGGGCGGGGTCCCGCGCCGCGACCTTGCCGTCCGCCTGGTTCACCTGCCCCGGCGCGCCCGGGCGTATCCAGGCGAGGGCTTCCCGCAGGCTCGGCACTTCGTCGTCCCTTCCCACGGCCGCGCGCAAGGCCGCGAGGATGGTGCCCGAGTCCGCGGAGGCCATCACCTCGGGCGCGATCTCGATCTCCACGAGGTCCGGGCGAGCGCGGATGTGGTCCCGCGCGCGAACGAAGAACTCCGTCACTTGCGCGAGGTCCGGCTGGCCGGCGGTATAGGGCGCCGTCAGCATCATCGCGAGCGATGAACGCTGCGTCTTCGTCCCCCCGGCACCGGTCGCGAGCAGGCGCACCTCGAACGACGGACGGCCGCCAAAGCAAACGCTGGGCGTCACGCAGTACCGAGCCGAGTAAATGCGCCCCAGATCGAAGTGGATGTGGTGGGGGGCGTCGGTGAACCGCAGCTCCCGCACGCCCGCGAAGCACTCCTGGTACGCGGCGGGGAGGAGCTCGACATTGCCGCGAGGAATGAGCTCGGCGATCGCCCCCACCTCGTTCCAGCCGCCGCACGCGATGGTGGCGACGCCCGAGTGGATCCAGTCGCGTGCGATCCGCTCGAAGAACGCGATGCGTTCGTGGAAGCCCGGAGAGTTCTCCACGGTGAGACGATCGTCTTAGGCGTGGCCCTCCGCCTGGACAACTGGAAAGACGCCATTTCTCATTTGTATTTTCTCATATCGATCGTGAAGCGTCGCGGGCGAGGACGGCGCAGATCGCGGCGGCAAGCCAGCGCGCGGGACGCGCGGAATATGCGGCGCAGTATTGGAAAAACTCAATATTCGGCCCTCACCTCCCCGGCTAGCTTGCCGAGCGTGGTCCTCGATCACGAGGGAGAGAGATCTCACAGGGAGGGGAGGAGAGAAGGAGGACGAATGTTGGAAAAAACAATGAACTCTTCCTCCTCTCCTCCTTTCCTCCCTGTTTCTCTCGCTCTTTGCGCCGTCCTGGCCTTCGCGGCTTGTCAACCCGCGCTCCCCGCAACCACGGACGCGCCCGTTGCCGCGGGGGCCGTGGGCCAGCCCGTCGATGGGGCGGCTCCGAGCGCATCGCCCGCGGCTTCCAGCGCACCGTCGGCGGCTCCGAGCGCTGCCGCGGCACCGCGCGGCCCCGATCCCAAGCGTGTGGCGTCGTGGTCGGCGCTGGGGGAGCTCCCCGACTGGGACGGCTCGTGGAACCCGAACGTCAGCGACCAGGGCGCGCAGATCAAGAGCAACCCGGTTCCATGGAACGAGCGCGCCGCCGCGGACGTCGCCAAGCTCGGGGAGCTCGAGAAAGCGGGGCATCCCAAGGGGCTCTTCGTCAATTGCCTACCCGAGGGGATGCCATCGTGGATGCTCATCACCCACAACGCGCTCGAGTTCTTGCTGACTCCAGGGCGCGTCACCATCCTGGGCGAAATGGACGCCAATCGGACCCGCCGGATCTACACCGACGGTCGCGGCCATCCGGAAGACCCGGATCCGTCGTTCCACGGGCACTCCGTCGGGCACTGGGAGGGCGATACCCTCGTCGTCGATACGGTGGCCGTTTTTCCGGAGTCGTACCTTGCCGTGAGCGAGGCGGTCGGTCTTCCCAATGACGGCGATCTCCACGTCGTGGAGCGGTTTCACCTGGTCGAGCCCGACATTCTCGCTGACGACCTCGTGATCGAGGCCCCTCACCTCTTGACCAAGCCATGGACGACGCAGCGGCGTTACTTCCGCCAGCGGTCGCACAAGTTCGATATCGTGGAGGGGGTCTGCCAGCAGGGTTTTTTCACTTCCCAGGTCGACGCCGACGGCCATCACGTGTTCGTCCCCGCGCCGCAGACCGAGGACGGGAACCCGGTGCCGTCCGGCCCTCCCGCCCCGAGCGCGCAGCCCGCCAAGGCCCACGCACCGGCGAAGAAGGCGCAAAAATGAACCTACGCTTCCGCACCATCCTCGTGGCGTCCCTGGCGTTCGCGAGCCTGGCTTCGATCGAAGCCGATTCGGACGCCCACCACTCGTTCGCGATGTTCGACTTCGCCAAGACCGCGACGTTCAAGGCGCAGGTGAAGGAATACCAGTGGACGAACCCCCACGTGCTCCTGTTCTTCTCCGTCGATCCGGCGAAGGAGGGCGACCCGCGCCCCGTCTGGTGGGCCGAGCTGACGAGCCCGGGCAACCTCACGCGCGTGGGCTGGTCGAAGCGTTCGTTCAAGGCCAGCGAGCCGATCGAGGTCACGATTCACCCGCTGCGCGATGGCACGCAGGGCGGCGCCTTCAAGGAGGCCAAGCGGCTCGAGACCGGAGAGGTCCTGACGTCCAACCTCCGCGAAGCCGAAAAGCCGGGCCTGCGCTGAGCGCACGCCGGACCCCGCCGCCCACGCCATGATCCGAATCGTGCGCGCGCCAAGCGCCGTCATCGCGCTGCCGCTCCTCGGTGCGGCGTGGTTCGCCGGCTGCCGTTCGCCCTCGGATCGCCCTCCCGAGCACGACCTGCCCTTCGAACCCTCTGCCACGATCGTGGAGCTGATGGACTCGGAGATCGACCCGTCGGCGGACGCGCTGTGGGCTGCCGTGGCGAGCATCACCAACGAGTCCGGCTTCGAGGAGCGACAGCCGAAGAACGACGACGAATGGCTGGAGCTGCGACGGCGCGCGGTCACCCTCGCGGAGGCGAGCAACCTGATCGTGATGAAGGGCCGCAAGGTCACCAAGGGGTACGTGGCGGCTCGTGGGCTGGGAGAGCTCGACTCGGCCGAGGCGCAGCGTCGGATCGACGCGAACCCCGAGGCGCTCCGTGGGCTCGCAGGAGCGCTCCACGACACGAGTCTGTCGGCGCTGCGCGCGATCGACGCCAAGGACCCGGCCGCTCTGCTGGAAGCCGGAGGGGCGATCGACGCCGCGTGCGAAGCCTGCCACGTGGTGTTCTGGTACCCCGACACCGCGCGGTGAACCGGGCCACCGAGCCGATCGACGATCCGGCTCGGCGTACCGCTGAAGTCACTGCAGGCGGAACTCGATGGGCACGGTCACCCATCCCTCGATCGGGTTTCCACCCTGGGTCGCGGGAACGAACGTCCAGCCGCCGACCGTCTCGATGGCCGCGTCGTCGAGCACCTTGTGGCCGCACGACTTCTGCACGGTGACGTTGGCCGACTTTCCGTTCGGCAGGACGCGAACGCGCAGGAGCACGCTCCCTTCCCAGTTCTCGCGCTGGGCGATTCGCGGATACGCGGGCCGGGGGTTCTTCAGGTAGTTTGCGCCCTCCTTGGCCTGTATGACCGGGGCCGGAGGCGGCGGGGGCGGCGGGGCTGCGACGACGGGCGCTGCGATCGCGTCACCGCTCGGCGCACCGATGGGCCCGGGATCCGGCTCCGGCGCCGCGGGGGCCGACTCCCCGGGCTCCGCTACCGGCGGACCGTGAACGGGAGGCGGAGCGTCGATCCGGCGGGCGACGTTGACGACCTTGGGGATGACCGGATGCTGCTCTTGCGGCGGAATGACCACCGGCTTCGGCGGCGGAGGCGGAGGACGCGTCATCTGGATCTCGACCTGGGAGGTCTTGCGCAGATGCGGCGCTCGCTCCTGCTGCTGCATGCGGAGCACGACGCCCGTGTGCAAGACGAGCAAGACCCCGAAGATCGCCGCCACGGTCCGTGGCGACATGCCCAGGTCCGGCCGGTCCGAGCCCGGAAGGACGAGCGAGAGAGATGATGTCCCTCCGACGGTGATCGGAGGCGCCGACTCGAGCCCGGCCACGGCGAAATCTGTCCTATCCATTGCGTCCTCCGGCACCCCTCAGTAGCGAATCCAGCCTGGGCTCCCGCCTCCGGCGGCGATGGCCTCTCCGTTGACGGCGATGCTCCTCGGCGACGCGAGAAACGTCACGAGCCACGCGACCTCCTTGGCGTCGACGATGCGGCCAAGGCTCGACGACGCCGCCTGCTTGGCCTCCGAAGCCGCGTCGGTTCGCTCGGTCCGCGTGGCGCCAGGGTGCACGGCGACGACATTGATGCCCTTGGTCCCCAGCTCGTCGGCGAGCGTCTTGGTCAGGGCCGTGACTCCGATGTTTCGCAAGGTGGCCGCGGGCCTTCCGGTGCGCTGCGCCGCGAGCCCGCCGATGTTGACGATCCTCCCCCAGCCGTTGGAC
>Ga0302326_10005629_pt1 | contig 28545 bp, 24 predicted proteins | sample Palsa_T0_3_FD_202264 | JGI IMG/M metagenome (GOLD analysis project Ga0302326, IMG submission 202264) | Peat permafrost microbial communities from Stordalen Mire near Abisko, Sweden - Palsa_T0_3 | ecosystem: Environmental > Terrestrial > Soil > Palsa > Peat permafrost | place: Sweden: Abisko... | reverse complement strand
GCCCGAACACGACGCGTCCGGTTTGGGCTTCGAAAACAAAGTGGCCCGCGGACGGGCAGGCGTCCGGTGTCAGCGCACGTACCAGGGAGGGATCTTGGCGTCGTAGTTGACCCAAACCGATTTGGCCTCGGTGTACTCGTGCATGGCCTCGAAGCCCATCTCCCGGCCGTACCCTGACAAGCCGGTCCCGCCGAACGGGGACCCGGGGTTCACCCGCTTGTAACAGTTCACCCATACCATGCCTGATCGCAGCCCAGCCGCCATCTTGTGCGCCCGGGAAAGGTCGCCGGTCCACAACCCGGCGCCGAGCCCGTAGTCCGAGGCGTTAGCGAACTCCAGGGCCTGGTCGTCGTCCCGGAACGTCGACACGGTCACGAACGGCCCGAACACCTCCTCCTGGCACACCCGGTCAAACGGACGCGCCCGTACAACGGTGGGGAGGAAGTAGTAGCCCCGGCTAAGGTCGGGAGCGGACGGAGCGTGACCGCCGGTCAGGATCTCACCCCCGTCGTCGAGCGCTACTTTTATGTAGCCCTCGACGCGTTCACGGTGCAGCGATGACGTGAGGGGCCCCATCTCGGTCGACTCGTCGAGCGGGTGGCCGACCCGGATGCTGGCGGCGAGCTCGAGGAACGCTTCAAGGAACTCGTCCGCTATTCGTTCGTCCAGCAGAAGGCGAGACCCAGCGATGCAGGCCTGGCCCTGGTTGTGAAATATGGCGAAGGCAGACCCGTTCACCGCCGCTTCGAGATCGGCGTCGGCGAAAACGATGTTGGCACCCTTGCCACCGAGCTCGAGTTGCACCCGCTTGAGGTTTCCAGCACTGGCTTCCACTATGCGCCGACCGGTACTGGTCGACCCGGTGAACGAGATCTTGGCCACTCCCGGGTGCTCGGCCAGGCGGGCCCCGGCTGTGTGGCCGTAACCGGGGACGATGTTGACGACTCCGGGAGGAAAACCGACGGCGGCGATGATCTCGGCCAGGCGGAGAGTGCTGAGGGGCGTTAGTTCCGAGGGCTTCATGACTGTCGAATTTCCCGCGGCCAATGCCGGGCCGAGCTTCCAGCTCGTGAACATCAAAGGGAAGTTCCACGGCACGATGGACCCGACTACACCCAGTGGGCCGCGCTGCACGTAGTTGAGGAAGCCCGGCTCAACGGGTATGACACTGCCCTGGTACTTGTCGGCGAGCCCACCAAAATAACGGTAGGTGGCGGCCGTACGGGGCACGTCGAGCAGGCGTGTGTCCCGCAGGGGGTGCCCGGTATCTGTTGCTTCCAGACGGGCGAGCTCGTCAGCGGCCGTTTCGACAGCATCAGCCAGCTTCAGCAGGAGCCGTCCTCGCTCGGCAGCAGGGGTAGCCGCCCATCGCGGTGCGGCACGGGTTGCTGCGGCCACGGCGCGGTCAATGTCTTCACCTCGCCCTTCAGCTACCTCGGCCAGCGTGCTGCCGTCTGCCGGGCACAGCACAGGGATGGTCGAGGCGGCCCGAGAGCCTACGAACTCACCATCGATGAAAAGCTGCGTTTGCACTTTGCCTTAGTTAACCTGAGAACTTGGAGCCTGCGGCTCAGAAGTCCACGGGCTGGGAAGGGAACTTCCCCGAGCTGATCAGCTCAGGGATCTTGGCACTGGCGTTCTCCCACACGAGGAGCATGGACCGCTTGGGCGAGTAGCCCTGGTGACGGATGTCGGCGGGCATCGCTGCTACGTCCCCTGCCTTCATCACGACCTTGGACCGCTTGGCCCCGGAATCCCGGTCTTCGACGTCCCAAATAATCTCGTCGGAGAGCTGGACGAACCATTCGGCCCGGTCGTTGCCGTGGATGATGGGCAGGATGTACTCCTCGGTCGTCGGGCAGTACAGCGAATCCCGGCAGACACTGACAACACTCGGGTTCCACGTGACCTGCGAGCGTGACAAATACGCGAAAAGGTTGAAGGACGTGACTTCGCCTTCGAAGCCCGGTTCGGCGTGTACCTCCGGCTCGTCCTGGCTGACGTCGGCGAACATACGGTTTACGGGGTGACCGTTGTCGTCATTGCGCAACGGCTCGTCGCCTGGGAGGGAGACGATCCTTTTCGCGGTGACCCTGTGGCGGGTGATGGCTGCGTTATTTTCCCCCCGCTTGGGGCCAAACGCTGAGCCCGTCTCCTCGGGGCTGGCGAACGGGTCAAAGCCCTCGTTCGTCCAGTCAGCCAGGATCGCTTTGAAGGTTTCCCGGATGACGGGAGTGCCCAGTCGTTCAACGTGGTCGAGCTCGGCTTTGCGGTAGGCGTCGTTGTAGCGGCCAGCGAAGAGGTCTACGGTCCCGTAGTGGTTGACCGTCCCCACAACTCCGTCGAAATTGACGATCCCGTAAAAGAAGTCCCACGCTACGTCGCGCTGCAACGCCCGCAGGAAGGCGTCGGCGCTCATTACGTGGCGGCCCGTCGGCCAATTGATGTAGGCGAAATACTCGTCCCGGCTGAACTGGACGCTGCCGAGGACAAACGACAGGTACCCCTGTTCGTTTGGCCCTGTCCCGTGGACCTCGGGTGCTGTGGCCAAGGTAGTCATCGCTTCGTCCTCCTAGTAATGGCCCTGAGCGGCCGTCGCGGCTGCAGAAGGTCGCTCTTTCATACGGTCTGGCAGATCTCGGCCCAGCGGTACTCGGAATCCTGGCCAGCCACCGTCTGGACAAGCAGTACTGAGGGGCTCGCCGCCAAGAGCCGGTACGCCCGTCCCGCGGGCAGAAGTGTCAAGTGGCCCCGACGCGCCAGCACATGGCCCACGGCCCTGCCCCGCGGCTCATCTCGAAGGGCGATCGAACCGTTCTCCGGCAGCTCCACTGGGTCGTCCAGAGTGCGTAGTTCGAAGGTGACCTCGCCGTCCATGACCAGAGCTGTCTGGTCGTGCGAACATGCGCGCCAACCAGAGGTCCCTTCAGCACGTACCACCTCCAGTACGTACTCGAAGTTCTTGGCCACCACGATTTGCTGGAAAGGCCTGGCCCGGGAAGCTACCTCGAAGATGTTGGAAAAGGCGTAGTTCTTTGGGTCATCGTTGATGACATCGACCCCGCCCTTCTCGTAGCTGTCCAGGGAGCCGAACCGGGTTTGCCACCCCATGGGCCACCTCCTCGAGTTCGTTCAGCGAACAGTTGTTCAAAAATAAACTACCCGTTGGGCCCACCGGCGTCAAGGTACAGCGGCATCGACGTTCGCTAGACTGCGCGCCCAGCGCACAGAAAGGGACCGTCCAATCCCGCAAGGCGTTCTCGGTCAAGAGGCCAGGGCCTCGTCCAAAGAATTTGTCCGGTCTGTGGACAGAGTGTTCGCGATCGTACGGGCTTTCGGACGGGACAGCCCGGTTCTGACCCTGTCCCAAGTGGCCGAGCGCACCGGCCTGACGAGGGCGAGCGCCCGGCGCTTCCTCCTCACGCTGCAGACGCTCGGCTACGTCGGCTCTGATGGTCGCCAGTTCTCCTTACGTCCCCGAATCCTCGACCTGGGGTTCGCCTACTTGTCTTCGGTACCGGTGTTCGACGTGGTGGAGACCCACATGGAGGCAATGGTGCAGCAGCTCCAGGAATCGTCCTCGGCGTCGGTGCTCGATGGGACCGACATCATCTATACGGTCCGGGTCCCGACCAAGAGGATCATGAGCGTCCAGATCGAGGTCGGGACGCGCCTGCCGGCCTACGCAACATCCATGGGCCGGGTCTTGCTGGCCAACCTGAACGACGAACAGCTTGGCCTGTTCTTCCGCCAGGCGGAGCTAAAGCAGTTGGCCCCGACTACGGTCACCAGCGAGCAGCGGCTCCGAGAGGTCCTGCAAGATGTCCGCCATCAGGGGTGGTCACTGGTGGACCAGGAGCTGGAGGTAGGTGTGCGTTCCGTGGCCGTCCCTTTGCACGATTCGGTCGGAAAGGTCTTCGCGGCAATGAACGTTTCGACCAATGCCACTCGGGTCCCCGCTCAGCACCTCCTGCAGGAGTACCTACCTTTGTTGCGCAAGACGGCCACGGCCATTGACGACGACATCCGCGCTCGTCGGCTGGTTACGAGTTAGCAGTTTTGGGGCGGGGCCGGCCACCCCACCCCTGTGGCGGTCGGGGGGCTACCGACGGCCTCTGCCCTGGGCTAAGAAGCTCTGGGCTGACAACGCTCACGGCACGAAGCTGAGCCAGAACGTCGGCGGTGTCACCCGACAGGGGCAGATTGCATGCCAGTTCGGCGACCCCATAGCGCATCAGCCCGCCGGCGGCTCTCTGGCACTCCTCCAAGCTCCCGAACAAGCCCTGTTCGATCGGGTGGCCGAGAAGGGCGAATAGCTCTTCGCCGTCTGCGCGCGCCGCAGCCTCGGCTGTCGTGCGCCCGATGGAGACACAGGTCTCGACTATGACGGGGCCGCGAAGGCCGCCACTGGCCATTTCGCGAGCCAGTTGCCGTCCGGGCCACGCCGGCAACAGGACGGCGCCCTCAACAACGCCCGAGACAGGGACGAATGGCCCCTGCTGCCCACCCACCCTGGCCAAAGGGGCCACCTGGTGCCGGTCGTGCTGTGCGAGCGCGTGGAGTTCGTCGCTTCCCGCAACCCCTACCTCCGCCATGACCCCCACTGCCAGCTGACCAGCAGCAGCCCCAATGTCTTCCAGTAACGCCGGGAGGTCCTTGGCGCTCTGGCCGAGGTGAGGAGGCTGACGCCACCAGATCCCGTGCAGTCCGACCAGGTGGACCAGATGGACAAGTTCTAGGGCCCGATCACGCTGGAGCCGGCCGTCGAGCACGACGCTGAGCCGGAGTTCTGCGGCCTCAGCGCCGCGTCTGTTGGCGCGTCCTAGAGTGTCCACGTGCGGACGAACGTTAGCGCTGCGCAGGCTCCGGTGCCCTACGGGACCGTGCTCCATGCCTTGGTTGCCTTCGCCGCGGTACTGCGCAAGACCGGGGTGCCCGTATCCATGGTGGAGATGCTGGACGCGTCCCGGGCGGTGGCATTGGTCAACGTCAGCGACCGCCATCAGCTGCACCGTGCCTTAGCCCTCACTATGGTAAAGCGCTCCGAAGAACTGCCCGTCTTCGACGCCGTGTTCGATCTATGCTTCGCCGCCGCCGCCGTCGACGAGCCTGACGGGGCCGGTTCGGAGCGTTCAGCACAGGCGGGCGACCTGCCAGACGAAACCAACAACGGGCCCGAAGACCTCCTAGACGAGCTCGTCGGCGCCTTGCGTGCTGGCTCAGACACCCGTTTTGGTCCTCTCGCCGAGCAGGTCGTCAGCGTCTTCGGAGGCCTCGAGGCGGCACAGGCGTTGCGAGGCGAGCGGTACTACGTCCACCGCGCCCTGCGCCAGGTCGACCTGAGCACTCTGCTCCGGCGTGCCATGATGGCCGACGAGGACGACGTCGGCGACAGGCATCTTCGGCAACTCGCGGCCGCGCGCCGACAAGCTCGTCTCGAGCAGTGGGTGGCGAGCTTGGCTGCGGAGGTCCAACGTCGCTTGGTCGCCCAGGAGGGGCTTGGCCCCGCCCTCGACCGCCTGGCTCGGTCGGCTCTTGACATAGAGTTCCTGCGCGCAGGTGCCTCGGACCTCGAACAGATGCGGAAGCTGGTACGGCCACTGGCCCGGCAGATGGCTACCCGCGCGAGGCACCGGCGGCGCCTGGCGACGTCGGGCCGCCTCGACGTGCGGAGGACGATGCGGCTAGCCCTCGGCACCGGAGGTGTGGCCATCAACCCGGTCTGGCGACGGCCGCTTGCGCGACACCCTGAACTGGTAGTCATGTGCGACGTGTCCGGGTCGGTGGCCGAGTTCGCCAAGTTCACCTTGTCGTTACTCCAAGCGCTCCACCAGGAGCTGCCCGGGTCGCGCTCGTTCGTGTTCGTCGATGCGCCGGCGGAGGTTTCCGACCTCGTGCGCAACAGCCCGGGGGTCATCGACCCACGCCTGTTCCTATCGCGTCCGGGGGCCATAGCCGACGGTGGGCACAGCGATTACGGCGCGGTATTGCAACGACTGATCAACGACCACTTCGGGAGCCTGGGACCTCGCACGACGATGATCTTTTGCGGTGACGGGCGCACCAACGGGCACCCGAGCCGGTCCGAGCTCCTCCGGGCCTTGCGGCGGCGGGTCCGCCGCCTCTACTGGCTCAACCCCGAACCACGACAGTCTTGGGGTACTGGCGACTCGGCCGTCGCCGAATACCGTCCACACTGCGACGAGATGGCGGAGGTGCGCAACCTGCGCCAGCTGAGCTACTGGGTACAGACCATGTTGGTCAACTGAAGCGGTCAGAGCCCTGGTGCAAGACATAGCCGATCGGGAACGGGTCGACGCGGGTGGCTCGGCGAAGGCCGCCGGCGATCCCTCCCGGGAAGACCAGGGTCATGAAGACAGCCAGCGTCCCTAGACCTATGAGGTAGTAGGCGCCATAACTGGCGAACTCGAGTTGTATGGCCCAGAAAACCACCGCGCCTAGAACCGGGCCCTCGATGGTCCCAAGGCCACCAATTAGCACGATAAATATCATGTAGGCAGACAGGTTCACACTGTAAGCCGAACTGGGCACAATGTCGAGGTTGCTCAACAAGAAAAGGCCACCGGCGGCACCGCAGCCAAGGCCGGCTGCCCCATACGCTAGGCGTTTGGCGATCCCGGACCGCGCACCCAGGCTGCGCGCCCCTTGCTCGTCGTCGCGGCTGGCGATGAGCGTCAGCCCGGTGCGGCTCCGCAAAAGCAACCAAACCCCTACGAAACCTGCCACCGCGCAGACGAGCGCGGCCCAATACGTGTCGTGGAGGCGCGTCGTGGGCCCGAAATTGGACAGGCTCATCAAAGCCGTGCCGCTGCCCCCGCCCAGGGTGGAGATCTGCACGGTTATGAGCGAAAAGACTTCGGCCACGACCCACGTACCCACGGCGAAGTAGCCACCCCGGAGGCGGAAGGTGACAAGTGAGGTCAACAGAGCGGCAACCCCGCAGAACAACGCCCCCAAAGCGAGCGCCAGGAACGGCTCGACGCCGTTGTGGTCGGCCAGTGCGAGCAAGGCATAACCCCCCAGGCCGAGGAACGCTTGTTGCCCGATCGACACCAGGCCGCTGTAGCCGGCCAACAGGTTCCACATTGTCCCCACGACTACGAGGATGAAAAGCTGAGTCAGATCGTTCACGATGTTCAGGCCAGCGACCACGGGCACAACAGCCAGCACCGCGACGACGACAGCACCTGCCCCCGAGATCCCGTGAGAGGTCCTCGTTGCTCGGGTCACCCGCCCCGGGCTGGTGGTCTTCACGCCAAGACCGAGCTGCGAAAGAGCCCGCGGGGGCGTAACACCATCACGGCCAGAAAGAACAGGTCTCCGGCCAGGACAGGGTCGGCGGTGTTGATCTGAGCGCCCACCGTCTGGGCAATGCCCAGGAGGATCCCGCCGACCAGGGTGCCGCGCACCGACCCGATCCCGCCGATGACGACGGCCTCGAAGGCAAAGATCAGGTAATCAGGACCGCTGGAGGGGGTGAAGGTGGTGCGCATACCGAGGAAGACCCCGGCGACAGCGACGGTGGCCATAGCGATCACGGCCGCCACCGTGTAAATCCAGCGGGCGTCAATGCCCATCAGCTCGGCCGTGGAAGGGTCGTCGCTGGTGGCCCTCATGGCTTGCCCGGTCTTGGTGCGTTTCAGGAAGGCCTCGATGCCGATCAGGACCACGACGGCCACGCCGAGAGTCAACAAAGCGAACCAACTTATGGATAACTGGTTTGTCAGCTGCCAGCTGCTGATACCGAACGAGCCGATCGGCAAAATACGGGGGTCGGGCGAAAAAATCTGGAGTAGGAGGTTTTCCAGAGCGATGGAAAGGCCGAACGTAGCCAAAAGAGGGGCCAGAGGGCCGATCCGCAAGCTCCGCTCTAGCACCAGTCGCTGCATCACAGCACCCACGAGTGCCATCCCCGGGACGACGACCAGCAGGGTGACAAAGGGGTTCCATCCGAAGGAGTCAAAGATGGCCACCGATCCATAGGCGGCCAGGACCGAGAGGTCGCCGTGGGCCAGATTGACCACCCGCATGACGCCGAACATTAGCGAGAGACCGCAAGCGAACAGGGCGTAGAGCCCGCCCAACATGGCGCCCTGGAGGACCGCGTTGACCCACACCATTCCTTTATCCGCCCGCGTGAAGACCACTGACGGCGCGTTCAGGGCTGCTTGCGGTCATCCCGGCCGAATGCCGAAATAGGCGGCCCTGACCGCTGTGTGATCGAGCTCCGCCGGGCCGCCCTCGAGGGTGACGCGTCCCTCGAGCAAGCAGTGCACATAGCTGGCGGCTGACATCGCACGGCCGATATCTTGTTCGACTAGTAGCACGGCAGTACCGGTAGCCATAATGTCAGGTATTACCTCGTAAAGGTGCTGAACTACGATGGGTGCGAGTCCAAGCGACAATTCATCGAGCAGGAGCAGACGAGGGTTGCTCATCAGCGCCCGCCCGATAGCAACTGCTTGTTGCTCCCCGCCCGAGAGCTGATGGGCGCTGCGGTGCCGGAGCGGGCCAAGAAGGGGTAATAGCTCGTAGGTACGGGCCAAGGACCAAGGGCCGGCGCGGCGAACGAAACCGCCGAGCTTGAGGTTTTCCTCCACGGTGAGGCTGGGGAATAACCTCCTGCCCTCCGGGACCATCGCTATACCGAGCTTGACGCGGGCATGCGCGGGCAGGCGGCTGATGTCACGCTGTTCAAAAAGTACTGACCCTGAGCTCGGGTACAAGGCTCCCGCGATGGTTCGGAGCAGCGTTGACTTGCCGGCACCGTTGGCCCCGATGATGGCCAGTGCGTGGCCCGCGCCGACAGCCAGGCTGACCGACCAGAGCGCCTGAAAATCGCCGTAGTGGACGTCGACCGAGTCGACCTCGAGAAGGCTCACGTAAAAGCTGTCCCTAGGTAGGCGCTTTGTAGCTCGCGGCTCGCCATTACTTCCTCCGGCGGACCGTGTGCTATTACGCGGCCGTAATTCAGAGCGAGCAGCTCGTCCACCACAGCGACTAGGGCATGGACGACGTGTTCGATCCATACGATCGCCACTCCGGAATCGCGAATGGCAACTATCAAAGCTACGAGCTGTTCCACTTCCGGCTCGGTCAGCCCGCCGGCGATCTCGTCCAGCAGGAGCACATCGGGCGCGGTAGCGAGTGCCCGCGCCAACTCCAGGCGCTTGCGGTCGAGGAGAGGAAGGCTCCCGGCCAGCCGGTTGGCCTTTGGTGCCAGCCCGGTGCGGACCAGGGTGACCTCGGCCAGCTCGTAACGCGCCTGCCTGCCCGGTGCCGCCCGAGCACCGCCGTTGGTCACTCCAACGAGCACGTTCTCGAACACAGTCATCCGCTCGAAGGACCGCGGGACTTGGTGGGTCCGTGCAAGCCCCAGCCGGCATCGTTCGACGGCACCTCGCCTAGTGACGTCGCGGCCCCCGAGGACCACTCTGCCCTCGTCGGTCGGGAGTGCGCCGCTTATGACGCTTAGCAGGGTTGTTTTCCCTGCCCCATTGGGGCCCATCATCCCTAGCACCCGGCCCCGGCCCAGGTGGAAGCTGACTTGGTCGACGACACAAAGGGCTCCGAAAGACTTCCGAAGCCCTTCCACAACAAGCTGGGGTGCCGCTGACGTCACCTGATCAGTTCGACCTGGCTCGCCTTCGGGATGTTCGGGTGCAGTGAGTTCGAAACGACGACTATCTCATAGGGGTACTTCGTAGCCTTGCGCCACTGGCCACCCACAAGCGGTGTTTTGGCCACGTTCGCAACGGGCCCCGGCCAGGCCAGGGGACCGACTACCGTACCGAGGCGGAGGTTCTTGACGGCGTCGATGAAGCCTTGTTTGTCCCCGGGCCCGTTGGTCTTTGCGAGCGCGGCGAACGCAACCTCAAACACGGCGTGGGCGAAGCCAATCGGCTGGGTCCACTGCTGATTGGCGAAGGTGGTGAATGCCGCGGCCAGTTGGGCGGCCGACTGGCCCGTCAGAGAAGACCGGTAAGGGAACGGCGGGCCCCACCAGTACTCGCTGCCTACGTTTTCTCCCAACGACCCGAGGGAGTAGACCACCGAAGGGAACAGGAGTGCCTTGGCCACTGTCACCAGTGTCGGTTTAAACCCCTGCTGAGCCGACTCCTTCCAAAAGTTCACAAAATCCGGCGGGATCGGGACACCCGTCAGTATCTCGACGTCCTTTGACTTGAAGGTAGATATCTGAGCGCTGAAATCACTGGTGCCGTCGGCGTAGCTGCCCGGGAACACTAGGTCGTAACCTTTGCTGGACATGAACGGAGGAAAACCGGTGGCTTTGGCTGCGAACGCGTTCCCATCAGAATCATTGGGCCACAAGGCGCCGATCACCTTATTGGTCTGAACGTGGTCCCACATGTCGTAGTAAACGGCTTCGAGATCCTCGAGGCCCCAGAAAAAGTGGTAGGTCCATTTAAAGGTCGTCTTGCCAGGGATACCGCCCCGTCCGATGAACCATGACTGCCACGGTGCGACGGAGGATATGCACGGGATACCGTTGGCCTCGCACTGGTCGGAGACGGGGTTGGTCGTGTCGGGGGTCGAGGTGACCAGCATGATGTCGATGCCGTCGTTGAGTATGAGCTGGCTCGCAACTTGAGCGGCTGTTGAGTCCGCAGATTGCGAGTCCTTGGTTATGATTTCGACGGCGTAACGCTTCCCGCCGATCTTGATACCGCCCGATTTCTTGACGTAATCACGGATCTGGCTGATCACAAAGGCGTCCGCTTGACCGAACGGGGCCAATGACCCTGTCTCAGGGGTCACGTAGCCGATCTTGACCGTTTGCTGCCCCGAAGCAGGCGCTCGAAGCCCCCGAGTGAGCACCGACCGGCTCCCTAGGACGCCCAGACCCGCAACACCAGCCCCCATTAAGAATTGGCGCCGGTCCAACGTCGACATGGCCGTCTCTTTTAGCTCTTTTAGCGGCTCGGGCAAACCCTCGAGTCTTTGACCCTCCACCGTTCCCCCTCCTTACCCCTTTACTGCAGGCCTGGCCCCGGAAGTTTGGTCGCTCGACGCTTGTGCGCATAGCGAACGTATGTCCATAGTGTGAACGCTATCGGAGGGCCGAGGCAAAGTCAAGCTTCCGTCACCTTGTCTGACAGGGTGGACGACCAGGTCACGGCAGCTGGTAGCGGCCACGCCGAGCAGGTGTGGCCGGACCGCTGGGCACGCCGTTGACGGGCCCAGTAAGAGCCTCAGGCGGCCGGGAACAGGAGACGTACCCGGCCGAACGGTCAGAGCCTATATACGGCGGTGTTTGGCAACTAGGGCGTGTAGTTGCTGGTACGGGTCAGGCTGTACACTGCGCCTACGCCGGCGTAGGTGGCCTGCATGTCGTCACCCTCGCACGTCCATGTGCCGCTGAACGGGGCCCCTCCGTCGAACGGTACCGGTGCCGTTTTGGAATAGCCGCCGAAGGTGGTCGTGGCTACCACGTGACCCGAGACGGCCCTTACCGTCCAGGTACCCGATGAGGCGCCCAGGTCGGCCGGCGGTATGGAGAAACTGTCTTCTTCCGAGCCCGAGTACTGGACTTTCAGCCCGATTTGATAGGTAATGAGGGGCTTCGAGCCGCTGTAGTCGACCTCGATGGTCCCCTCCGCCGGGTTGTCCCCGTCGGGGGTCAGGGCCCATGTCGTCCCCGCGCCGCCGCTCGAGCGGGCCAGAGCCACTGTCTCATTGCGGACCACCCACTTCCCCAGGACGCACGGGCAGGAGGTCTGTGACTTGTCGCCGGCCGTAGGTTTGCTCAGCATCACCGTACCGGTGGCGCTGACCTGGGCCAGGGGGCTCAGCTTGCTGGCAATGTCTCCCATGAGGCCTCCGATCAAGGGCTTCAGGTACGTCCCGACCGCTCCGGTGAGGCGAGCTAAGAGGTCGGTGAGCAATGTCTTCAGCGGCCCGATCGCTGACCGGGTTAGCGAAATGGTGGCGTGGGCCTTTTGTTCGTCCGCGGGGAGGGCCGAGACGCAGGGCACAGGCCCCGTCGTATAGCTGAGGGTGTTGCTGCCCTGGCTGCCCAGTACCGGGGTGGTGGTGCTGGTCGGGGTTATGGGGCCGCTAACGGTCCAGGTGGCTTTGCTGCCCTGGGCGCTGAACGACGGCAGCTGGAGGCCCAACCCTTTGGCGCAGTCCTCAACATAGCTGGGGTAAGTTGTACCCCCGCCCCCGATCACTGCTTTGAACGCCCCGCCATTGCCGCCGAGGGCAACTGACGGCGGAACGGCGGTCACCTTGGCCGACCAGGGGACCAGGTTGGACACCAGTTCAGCCAGGGCGAAGGCGTCGCCGGCGATTTCGACGACGCTGCTGAAAAACGTAGCCGAGTACTTGATGAGGCCGTTGACGACGGTCTGGGCCAGCGAGACGGCAACGTTCCAAAGTGTCACGAAAAAACCACCCACTTTGGCCACGACCGAGCTACCGCTGGGGGCGCCCAGTTTCAGGACCTCGAACAACTTGTCCAGCGTCTCCTGGATGAAATTGGTCACAGTTGTGCACGGAGAGCTGAAAAGGTCCATGGGGCTGAGCTGTGGGCTTTGGCCCCGCGCCGGGTCGACAGCCCGGTCGCTCACGGCCGACGTACCCGTCGCCTGGGAGCCGGCCGCGGCCATCACGTCTGCGGTGAAAAGCGCCAGCGCGACACTCGGGAACACCAGCGTGGGAGCTTGGCCCCAGTTCTGCGGGCCCATGACGGCGCGCACGGCGGTCGCGCCCTGGGAGGTCCCCGTGCTGGCCCACGCGGCCAAGAGATAACTAAAGGGCGGCGCCCCTTTGCCGACCGGGACGGTGGCGTCGAGAGCTGCTCCGGTGATGCCGTCATCGTCGGCGGCGCCGACGGCCAGGCTGGCCACCTGCGCCTGGGTGAACTGCAGCCCTATTGGCTTGCTGACGGGCACGAGCGGTGCGGTAGTCAGCTCGTTAGCCACCGTTACGACCCCGTCGCCGGCAAACAGCTTGATAACCGACGGGGTGGACAGCGAGATAGAGCTCGGTGCGCTCGTTGTAGTTACCGGCGCCGCATTAGCAGGCGCGGTAAAGCCGACAGCTAAGTTGCAAGTGATCACAACCAGTGCGGTAAGCAGTTTCGCCGTCCTCTTGGCTCTGCTCCCCGGGCCGGCGTACCTGGGGCCCAGGAGGCGGCACAGCATGGCGTCCTTAAGCCGCTTGAGCCCGTGCAGACGCAGTTGGTGCGGGCCGGGGCCGGCGGGCGAGCGGTCCTCAGACCTCAAGGCGGGATCGGTGTTCATTGTGGCTCCTCCTAGTATCCACTGGGGCTATCGCCCTTCGGCACCGTTTCTCGCACGTGATTTTGCGTAGCGGGTAATGAACCGGTGATGTTCCTGCGCTGACTTGGAGTGAAGAGCGGATCCCCCAGGACGTTTGTATGTTGCGGGCCATCTGCAAAGACTGGTTTCAGCTGCGGCGCCGTCGGCGCCGCCGGCGCAATTACTCTCGGGACCTCAGCTGACCGGGCGGTTGGTCGCGATCAGGGCGAGGGCGCCGTCGAGTGCGCGGCGCAGGGCTTGGGGGTCTCGGCGAGCCTGCGAAAGGATGAGGCCACCTTGGAGGCTGGCCAGCGTTGAGGAGGCGAGCCATGCAACATCTGTTTCAGGGCCGCGCTTGCTCGATTGCTTGATGTCGAGGGGTCGAGGCTCCCTAGCTTCCACGGGGACTGGAACTACACCATTGCGCGATCAGGCTCTCGGTGAGCCCCAAGTTAGTGTTGACGAGCGTGGCGGACAATGAACGCTTGGCTCGTGCTGGATTACCGAAAACCGCTGTCGTTGGCGTCGTCGCCGTAAGCCTCGCCCTCCTGCTCGCTGCCTGCGGGGGCTCGCCGCAGGCGGGTGTGGCCAGCCTCGGCAACGCCACGACGACGACTACAGCTCCGTCGGCCCTTGCCGGCACGGGTGGCGGTGGGGGGGTGGCCGCTAACGCAGGCAGCGGCGCTCCCGCCGGCGGTCCACACACGGTCATGGTCATGTCCAAAGGCAACGGTGCCAACATGCTCAAGTTCGCGCAGTGCATGCGCTCCCACGGTGTCCTGAACTTCCCCGACCCAAGCTCCAATGGCACGGTCTCGATTAGCGGCAGCGAAGGCGGGACCCCACAGTTCCAGGCGGCAGACACTACGTGCCGGAAACTGCTCCCCAACGGCGGCATCCCCACCGCCGAGCAGCAAGCACAGGGCATCGCCCAGTTGCTCAAGTTCTCCGAGTGCATGCGCGCCCACCGCATCAGCGACTACCCCGACCCCACTTCGAACGGGATCCGCATCCCGGTCCCGAAAAATCCGGGCAGCGACTTGAACCCGAACAACCCCCGGCTCCAGTCCGCCGAGAAGGCCTGCCAGAGCCTCGCGCCTGGGTAACCGTTCGGCCCTGAGCGCAATCAGGCAAACGATGCCGAACTCGATGTATTGCTCGGGTGTGCGCCAAAGACCTAGAAAGTCGCACGGCGGGTACTAAGGGGGCCCCGGCGCTGTAATGCGCTGGGGCCACCCGACTACGACCCCGACGGCAGGCCCGACAACTGCCCGAGCCGCCCGTGACCTCGGGTTGGCTCAGGGACGGCAAGGACCGCTGGTACGTCGTCGACACCTGGGCCGGCACCGTGCGCAGTTTTTAGTTCGTAGTCAAGCCAGCAGCGCCTTGCGGGCACCGCGAGGGGTACGGTGACGCGCTTCGGGCACAAGGGGAGTCAGGTCGACCTCCGCGAGACGAGGCGCATCGACATCCTGACGCCGGGCGACGACCCGGTAGCTGAAGGGTACCGTCGCCTTGCCTCCCTGCAGCTCGCGCACCGTGAAGCCCTGCTCGCCTTTGGCGGCGACGTAGAGACCACTGCAGTCCCCCTCGGCCACCACGAACACTTTGTAGCTGTCCGTGCGCACCGCGGCGGAGAAGACCGCGTCGAGCGCTACGTCGGCGGCACCGTCCACCAAGTCGGCCGAACCGAAGTCCTCAAGCCAGCACTCGGGGCTCGCCATGGAATAAACCGCGCGCAGACTGCCCAAGAAGGGGAAGCCGGAGATGACAACGCTAGTGGTGCCGATCTTCCCCTTGGACAACACTCCAAACCCGGTGCTCGTGTTGCCCGTCTCCCCGTACACACCGACCGAGCGCCCGCTTTTGGCACTGTTGACCCCGGCCACTGCATAGCCATCGGGTGATGAGGTCTCACCGTTTACCCCAACGGCGTCGCCGCTCGTTGCGAGGTTGGTCCCGGTTACCCCCCTCCCATTGGGGGACACGGACTCGCCGTACACACCGTCCGCGTGACCGCTGGTGGAGGTGTTCAGACCCTCGACTCCGGCCCCTAAGGAGGAGGCGCTCTGGCCGTACACGCCGATGGCTTCTTCGCCGCTCGTGGCGAAGTTGAGCCCTTCCACGGCCGAACCGGAGGGGGATGAGGACTCGCCGTGCACTCCCGCGCCGGTGCCGCTCGTGGCGCTGTTCAGCCCGACCACCCCGTACCCGTTCGGGGCAGAATCGGCCTTTCCCTGCACACCGATACCGGTATGTGAAGAATTGGTCCAGCCAGACACGCCGATGGCCGAGCCGCCAGAGGCGTTGTTGATGCCTGTGACCCCAGGCCCGTTAGGGGACCAAGAATGGCCCACTGCACCTCCGCCAGTGCCGGCGGTGGCGTCGTTTATCGCGAATAGCGCCGGACTGACTCGCGAGTCGTCTTCCGCAAGAACAGCGGTCTTCGTTCGGCTAAAGAAGTACGTTGTCTTGTCGGGGGTGCCGGTAGCTCCGGCGGTAGCAGCCGGCCCGACGAGCATGGCCCCCGCCCCGACCGTCGCCGCGCCGCCGAGGGTCTTGAGCAGCCGGCGGCGAGAAACTGCCCGCCCGCCTGGCCCGGTCTCGTTGCTTTCCGTTTCGTTCTCGTGCTCAGTCATGGATGACCCCCCTGGACGCTGGCAGCCCGTGCGCGTGCCGAAGTCCTCAAGGGTAGTGTTGGCCGGGCCATCCCGCCTTCGTCGAGCACTCCATCTGATCGAGCACCCAGCCTCCCAAACCCCCTGCTCAGGGCACTAACGCTTTCCGGGCCGGTACCTGTGACCCGTTCCCCCAGGGACGTCCTCCTGCGGCGCTCCTGGGCTCCTGTGGTCCTGCCTGAGCCGCCGAGCTGAGCCGGGTTGAGGCCCCTGGCGATGGCGAACTGAGAGCCCGGCTCGTGGTGGTGGAGCCCACGCGCGTCGAGCGTGGCGGTCGAAATAGGCGCCTTCCCGCTCGCTTTGAGACATGCTCTCCGGTCCGGTCTTCGAGCTTGAACTTCTCTGTCTCCAGTAAGGGAACTCCGGTCTCCGGTCGGGCTCCGCCCGCCGTCGCCGCCGTTCCTCGTCCCCTCCTGCTTCGTCCCCGGCCTTCCTCTCCCTGTCTCTCCCCCGGCGGAGAGGTGCGCCCCCTGGGATTCGAACCCAGAACCTGCGGATTAAGAGTCCGTTGCTCTGCCATTGAGCTAGAGGCGCCTGTGTGGCTCTACCTGCTACTTCGAGGTGCCGTCCTTGGCCGAGATAACGCTCGCGGACAAGCGCAGAGCTAGTTGGCCAAGCTGGTAGTGGATATAAAGCACAGAGCCCTGGTCACAAGCCACTCGGGCACTGTACCCGACCCCGTTGACCGCTGGTTGGAGGCGGTACCGCCGGAGCAGGCCCCTTAGACCATCGAGGAGTTCGTCCCCATCAGTCGCCGGAGCCTAGAGAGAGGGGCCGGGCGCGCCACCTCACGCGCCGGGCCAAACGGAGAGCCTTCGCCGGGCGACCTAGCGGGGACGGTACCTGCAGGTTGCTCGCCCCAGCGCCAACCGGCCAGGGCCAACAGGGCCAGGAGCGGCCCAGAGCCGGGGTCGGTGGCACCGGCAGACAGGATGCCCCCGAGGTCCTGGCCCACGACCCAGGCGAAGCCGGCAAAGGCCAAAGCCAGCGCGAGCGACGCCAGCCGCAGACGACGGAGAAGTACCCCTAGCCCTACCGCCAGCTCTACCACCACGAGGGTCACGTCGACGACAGAACCGGAGCGGGTGGCCAGGTGGTAAAGCCAGTAGCTGGCGGCGTGCAGGAAGGAACGCTGGCCGGCGGCCACTTCCTGGAGGTTGGCCTGCACAAGGAAAGACGCGGGAAAAGGCGAGGCCGCTTGCACTACCGCCGAGCCCACCCAAAGCGCCACCCAGCTACCTGTCCACCAGGATCGGTCCAGCTCGGCGCTGTCCTCCCGGGGCCATGCCAGAGCACCCAACACTGCGTACAGCAAGACCGGTCCGGGAGCCCCGCCAAGCATGGTGGCAAAGCCGGTAGGGATGCCGCCGAAGCCCTCACCCACCCACCAAACGACCAGTGCCCACCCGAAGGACAGGACGAGCGCTGGTCTAACCGCGGGCCGGAAAAACAGTCCAGCCCCAATAGCCAGCTGGACCAGGACCGCTGCCGCGTTCCACAAGGGCCACTGCGCCGCGAAAGGGTGGACCAACCAGAAAATGGACTCATTTACCAGCCGTGGCTGCCCCATGGCCGACTGAGCCAGATCGCCTAAGGGATAGTCGCGGGCGAAGTTGGCCGGCTCGGCTTGGAGTAGGCCGTCGAAAACCCAAAGCACCCCAAGGGCTATCTGGACGCGTCGGCGGCTTAACAACGCGTGTGAGCCCTCCGAGCGAGCCCAAAAACGCACAGGCCCGGAGAACTCCTGTCTCAGCCGCTCCCGGACCACGCTCTCGCCTACTTCACGACTATGACGCCGGTCATAAAGTTATGGATCTGGCAGTAGTAATCGTACGAGCCAGGCTTTTGGGGAGCGTCGATGTCCTTGGTCTGTCCCGGCTGGACCAGCCCGGTGTTGAAGTTGCCCAGAGGGGTAGAACCGGGCATGGCGGTGAGGGTATGGGCCACGCTGTCGTGGTTGGTGACCAGGATCAGTTCGCCCGGTTGGGCATCGATCGTGGCCGGGTTGAAGGCGAAGTTCTTTATGAGTATGTGCAGCTCCGGACCGGAGACTTTCCTCACCGCCGTGCTGGTGCCATGCGGAACGGGGGTAGGAGTAGCCGTGGCGGCCACGTCCACTACGACGAAGCCAATTAGGGCCAAGGCGCTGACAGCGGACAAGGCGGCCCTCAACGCTTTATCGGGCGGGAACGCTTTACCTGACGCGCCGAGGGAGCTGAGCGCTGCCGTACCCAACACGATAATGGTGGCCACGTCGATAAGACCGGCCACCGTCCCCGCAGTAGTACGCACCTCGTGAAAGCCGAAAAGAGGAGTGATGCGGCTGATGGAATAACCGGCCAGGGTGCTCAGAGCGAACCCAGCGCCGCTGGCCGCCACCACCCAGCGCCCGGAAGCCAGGACGGCCAGTGCCAGTACGAAGGCAGAGATGACCTGCAGAAGGAACAGAGGCCCAATCGTAGGGATGGAGTGGTACCCGGTGATGTAGAGGTCCAGGTGGATCCCGCCTGAGGCTAGGAGGAGGCCCCCACCGACGACCCGGAGGGCCAAATTGGTAACAGACGCTTGCTTAATGTCGGCCTCCTCGGCGAGCGGGGGCCCGGGCGCAATGCCGTCCAGGCCCCCCAAAGCTAGTGCTGGAACAGGCTCAGGAAGTAGGTTTCTGAGCCAGCGTCAGCGGGTTGAACGCCAACGGCGTGCCGCTGGCGGTCTGAATACCGGGGTACTTGCCCAGCACGAAGTACAAGACGGCAGCGTGCTGCATCTCCACCGGCTGGATGGAAGCGGCCACGGCCCTGGCCTTGGCGCTCTTCAGGACGTCGGCCCCTCCCTGGTAGGTCTGGGCGGCCACGTTCTCCAGGGTCAGGGCGAGGTTCAACAGGTCGGGGATGTTCTTGACGGCGGCAAAGTCCTTCTCCACCATTGGGGTGAGCGCCGGGTCGGTGTACGTGACGGCCTTGTAGCCGGCGGCGGTAAGAACCGAGTTCCAGGCCGCCGCATGCTGCATGTGCTGGCTGCGGGCCGTCGTCACGAAAGTTGGCACCGCGGCCGGGACAGCCCCCAGCTTGCCGGCCTTAGCTGCGCTCAGCCCGGCCGTATAAGCAAACACGGCCAGGTTTTCCAGGCTGGCAGCCAGGGCGGCGATGGCCAGGTCACCGGTCAGTTTGGCGGCATCACCGGTCAGTTCACCGGACGCCTTGGCTGCGGCCATCGGGCGGGTCGCTGCCGCGGCTAGGGACGACGAGGTCGTTGCCAGGACCAAGCCACCGGCAATAGCGCCGCCTGCGCCGAACAGGAACGAGCGCCTGGAGAAGTGGCGACGGGGCTCGGCCTGGCGCCGTTCGTCGGCCACGTCCTGGGCCCAGCTCTGGGCGGCGGCCGTCATAGCCGGGTAGCATTGCTCGGTGTTGAGGCCGTCGAGGTCCGAGGTCATCGCCCGGAGCTGGCCTTCGGTTATCTGAATGTCGTTGTTGTCGGCGCTCACTTGACCGCTCCTTGGCTCGCAGGCGCAGCCTGGCTGATCGGGTAGAAGGCGAATGGGAAGGCAAGGTCCCCAGCGGCGGCCGGGAGCTTGGCGGCGTTGCCCGGCGCCAACGAGATCAACTGGGGGGCTCCGGCCATGACGAGGGCTTGGACCGCCCGCAGCACGGCCACATGCTGGGCCTCCACGCCCATGATGCTGGCAGTGGTGGCCCGGGCCTGGGAGTCGGTGAAGTTGGGGACGTCGGCCACGTACGTCTCCGCCGCGATGTTCTCGAGCTCCAGGGCCAGGCCCACCACGGCGAGCGTGCCCTTGTCCGCACTCAATCCTTTGAGCGACGCCACGGCTTTGTCCACGACCGGGACGTAGGTGGGGTCGGGGGTGTTCTGCATTGCCCCACCCAAGCGGGCCGTGGCAGCATTGAACGCGGCCAAGTGCTGGGTGTGTTGGCTCTTGGTGACCGACACGAACTTGGCCACCACCGAGTTGGCCATCGACCCGCCGATGTAAGGCAACGTCTCGGCCGTCGTGTAGGTGTTGACGGCAAGCTTCTCGATCGAAGCCGCTGTCTGGAGCATCTGGATATCCGGCGAAGACGCCGCCAGCGCAGGGCTGGCAAGCAAGCCAAGAAGCACTGCGCCCGCTCCGACGGCTGTGAGGGCACTGGCCCCGCTCAGGCTGGCGGCCACGGCGCCGCGATGGGCGGCGGCGAAACGTTGGTTGGCTTCCATGTCGATCTCGCCGCGGGCGGCCCGCTCGAAATTTAGCTCGACCAGTTCGTCGATCGGCCTTGCGACATTGGCCATGGCGTCTGACTGCATGTCTTGGGACTGCTCGACAAGCTCAGCGAAAGCTTTGTCGTCGTAGGGCATCGCACCTCCTGGGTTTTGGTTCGGAGCCGTACCGGTGGGCACTGACCGCGCCCGGCTCCTTAGCGATCAGTCATCGTTTTACGTAACCAGTCGGGCCCCCGGATCGAAAATCTTTGTCGGCGCACACAGTCGCGGCTGTTCTTGGCGCGAGTTTCGTGCGTCCTGACCAGCGCTGATGGCAAATCGGGGCGCCATCCCGGGTGCCGAGTTGGCACGATGAACCCAGCTCACGTTTGCTACCTGAGCGCAATAGCCTGCCTGCCTGCGTGCCGCTCAAAGAGTGGCCGTCCCGATCGGCGCTCAACTCCTCGGTGCTACATGCCGATACGTCCGCTAAGAGCGAACCAACGGCACTATAGGCAACTCGCCGGCCAGATCCGGGCTGTGGGAGTTGGGCACGAAGAGCCGCCTGCGACGGTCGAAGCGAACCTCATGCGCTGAGTACTCCCTCAGTCGCACCGCCGGGTAAAGGCGGGCTAGTTGGCGATAGCTCCGGGTGCCCGACCGATGGGCCCAAGGTCCTGGCGCGCTCCTCCCGAAGTGGGCCCCGGCTCAGGGTGCAATAGAAAGTCCGTGGTGGGTACAGACGTAGAACGAGGTTGAATTTCACTTACGAGAGGCTCGTAAGCAGGGACCGGTCATGGCCTCGGTAGCGAAATCAATCTAAGGAAGAAGAGCTGTAAATGGAGGAGGTCCAGCACTGGCCGCATACAGCGGAACGCAACAAAACACCGCCATTGCAGCTATCTGCCTCTACTCATACAAAGGCCACTCAACACAGGACATCGGGCAAGAGAAGGCCGCGAGGGCACATTTGGGGCACGCTCGGGGCACTGCTCGTCCTGGTTGGGATTGTCGGCTCGGTCGTTGCCGCCACCGGGGTCGCCCACGCTCAGGCTGCGAACTCGCAAAGGGCATTCCTTTCGTCATCGAACGAAATCGCTGCGGTAACGGAACTCGCTCTCCTGCACGAGGAAGATCTCGTAGTGGACACGGAGGCGTTCGTACTTGGAGAACCGCATGCCTCGGAAGCAGAGTTCCTTGCCTGGGCCAGTTCTGAACGCGCAATGACGCGCTTTCCTGAGCTCCTAGGCTTTGGCGAGGCGGTTATCGTGCCCGCATCACAGCTTAAAGCGTTCGCGAGCCATGCGACAGCAGAATCGAACAGCGGCTTTCCGCCACCGAAACCATTTGTCATAACGCCACCGGGCGACCGGCCGTTCTACTGTTTCTCGGTGATCGGCTTGAACCGCACTTTGCACGATGGCTTGCCTCCCGGGTTCGACCTGTGCGCGGGGGCCGGAGGTCAAGCGTTGTTGGCCACTCGAGCCTCAGGTCAAGCGACCCTAACGCCACTGACGGTCGGGTCAATCACGACCCTGTCCCTAGGTGTGCCCGTCTATCGGGGCGGAGGTACTCCCACCACCACTGCGGCACGCCGCGCCGCCTTTGTGGGGTGGGTCGGTATGGTCCTGGTGCCCGACGACGTATTAAATCCGGCGCTCGCCGGGCACCCCCATACGGCCGTGGAGTTACGTTATAGCGCGGGGGCTTCGCTGGTCGTGTTCCAAGATGGTCGGATCCCGGCGCACGCTCGGTCCACCTGGGTCAACCTCAAGAACGGTTGGATGGTTGCGACGTTTGCAAAGGTGGGCACGCCCGGATTATTTGGGGACCCGAACGCTCTCGTACTTTTGATCGCTGGCATCGCGTTGACCTTGCTCCTGGGCACTCTTTTGTACGTGCTAGGCACGGGCCGGGCTCGTGCGACTCTCCTGGTGGACGAACGAACGGAAGAGCTGGAATTCCAGGCCCTTCACGATCCGCTCACCAAACTGCCCAATCGAGGGCTGATCTTGGACCGCGTCGACCTGATGCTCGCTCGCGCCCGACGCGGTCATCACCCTGCCGTCGCGATGTTCCTCGACATTGACGATTTCAAGGAGGTCAACGACACGTTCGGTCACCATGTCGGTGACCAACTGCTCATAGCGGTGGGCTCGCGGTTGGTCGCCGCGCTGCGAGAAAGTGACACGGTGGGCCGGCTCGGCGGTGACGAATTCATACTGCTGGTCGAGAGCCAGTCGCTAACCGCTGGGCCGCAGGCAGCAGCGGACCGGATCCTCGAAGTGCTCGAGGCCCCGTTCAACCTGGATGGGTGCGAGGCGCCCCTTTACGTATCGGCCAGCATTGGTGTGGCTGTCGGCGATCGTCTTACACCGGATGGGCTTCTGCGTGATGCCGACGTCGCCCTCTATTCGGCCAAGTCCTTGGGAAAGAAGCGAGCCGTAGTTTTTGCACCGGCGATGCAGGTGGCAAGACAGGACCGTCATGCCCTAGCTGCAGACTTGCGTGATGCTCTTCAATTGGGACAGTTCTTTCTCGTGTACCAACCGACCATCGACCTGCAGACGGACGCGTGTACCGGCGTGGAGGCACTGTTGCGATGGCGACATCCCGATCGCGGGATTGTCGAGCCTGCCGGCTTTGTCGCAATGCTCGAAACGACGGGCCACATCGTCGAGGTCGGTGCTTGGGTCCTCGAGGAAGCCTGTCGCCAAGGAGCAGCATGGCACGCTAACGGTCATGACCTCACAGTCTCTGTAAACGTGTCAGGCAGACAATTGGAACTTGAGCGCGTTATCGACGATGTGCGTCTCGCTCTCTCTCTAAGCGGGTTCGATCCCAGGATGCTGGTATTGGAGCTCACCGAAACGACCCTGATGAACGATGTCGCAGAGACACTCGTCCGGCTCCAGTCCTTGAAGGCTACCGGCGTGCGGCTGGCGATAGATGACTTTGGCACGGGGTATTCATCCCTGGCTTACCTCAGGCTGTTCCCGATCGACATCTTGAAAATTGACCGCTCCTTCGTGTCCGGGATGGACGACTCGCTGGAGGCAGCGGCGCTCGTCCATACCCTTGTCCAGCTTGGCAAAGCCCTCGGGCTCGAGACGATTGCGGAGGGCATCGAGGACCACGATCAACTTTTGCGCCTTCAGCGCGAGGGCGTCGATACCGGACAGGGTTTCCTATTCTCGAAACCCCTCGACGTCGCCGCTCTCGACCGGTTCCTCGAGGGTTTCGTCACCGGGCCTGGTGGACCGGAACGCAGTTTCGCTCGAGCAGCGCCCGGTCCCCCGGTCGCGGCCCAGAAGGCACGACCATGGCGAAAATTCATCTGACAGGACGTCGCCCGCATCGGGGCGGCACAAACACGCGCTTAGACAACGGGCGCGAGTGAGGGGCACCAATGGCATACATCATGAGGACTGAGGGCGTGCCGGGCACATCGTCACCAGTGGAGGACCTTTCCAACCGGGGCCACGTAGCGACCACGGACGAAGCTCCGTCAATGGAACTGTCGCTCGCGATAGCCGCTCTTCGACGAGGCCTAGACGCTAGTGCGGTCGACTGCACCGACATCGCAGAGCTGGAGCGCTGCCGAGAGCTCACCGCGGCACTGGCTGGTCTCGAGGAGACTTATATGGCCAGCGGAGCGGGCTCTTTCGATCTCACGGGCACGGTCACGGCGGCCGCTGCGGCAAAAGACGAGCACGCTGGGCGTCAGCTCCGCCGAGTCTGCCGCTATGCGACCATGTTAACTGCCGTCGTGGCACCGGAGCACATAGGCGACCCCCAGTTCCTGTACGGCTTCCTCCTGCACGATGTCGGAATGGTTTCAGTGCCAGACAGCGTGTTGGCGAACCCCGGCGCCCTAACTGACCCCGAGTGGGCGCTAATGAAGGGGCACCCGGAGTTCGGACGATCGCTACTCGAGCCAGTCCCCTCCCTCGGAGACGCCCTTCAGATCGTCCATGCTCACCATGAGCGATGGGACGGGAAGGGCTACCCGCGTGGCCTTGCTGGTGATGAAATCCCACTCGGAGCTCGGATCTTGGCGCTCTGTGATTCCTTCAACGCTATGACCCAGGACCGCCCGTACCGGGCGGCGTCTTCAATAGCTGACGCCCGGCGCGAGATCTACAGGGGCAGCGGAGGGCAATTCTGGCCGTTAGCCGTAGATGCCTTCCTTGGCTTTGGTGTCTCCGAGCTCGAGGATGTCCGGGGGCCGGTGGCTGGTGAAACTGACATACCCCAGCCCTCGGCGTTACGCCCCGCTGCGTCTAGCAGTTGGCGCACCGGCCTGTCGTAGCCACTGTTCCTCGACGGCGGCGCCAAAGGCGGGTCGTGGCCGACACCACGCCCGAAGGGTTGCGCTCGCGAGGCGGACCAGCCACGGTCCGCTACCGGCTCGACGACGAAGCTGCCCTCGCCGACCTGCCGGCTAGCTTGGCCGGCCACATCGACGGCGACAGCCACGCGCTCGTCGTGCGCCCAGAGGACATCACTTCTCCGCTGCGAGACCTGCTCGGTTGGGCCGACCGGCACCATCTGGACCTCGCCGGGCTCGAGGTCGGCCCCCCCAGCCTCGAAGACGCCTACCTGGCCGCCATCGCCGAGCCCCTCACCTCGACAGGAGCCCTCCCGTGACCGGCACCGTTGCGTCCACTACAGCCCGGATGCCGAGGGTGGGGCGTCTACTCGCCGCCCAGGTGAGCTACCAGTCCCGTCTGCTGGCCAGCGGCCGGGCGATCACCATCGGCGTCGGCTTCCCCGTCATCCTTCTCATTGCCTCCCAAGCGCCGCACACCCGCACCAGTGCCATCGACATCGCGAGCTACGCCTGCTTCGGCCTCACTCTCACCGCTTGGAACACCTACGGCGTCCGTCTCGTTGCCGCCCGCGAGTCTGGCGTCCTCAAGCGCTGGCGGGCCACCCCCCTCCCGCACTGGTGCTACTTCCTCGGGCGCATCCTGGCCACAGTTGTCGTAGCTGTTGGCGCCGGGGCCGCCACCGTCGCCGCCGGGGTGCTCCTCTACGGCACGCACCTGACCGTGAGCGGCGTCGCCGCCGCGCTCGCAGCCTTCATCCTCGGCGCCCTGGCCTGGGCCGCCACCGCCACCGCCCTCACCGCAGCCGTCCCCACCGTCGAAGCGGCTTCGCCGACGTTCCTGCTGACCTACTTCCCGGTCATCATCGTCTCCGGCATCCTCGGCGACACCAGCGAGCCGCATTGGCTCTCCACTATCGCCAACTACCTCCCCGCCCGACCGCTCTCCCATGCCGTCGGAAGTGCGCTCGGCCATACCGCCGGCAATGCGCTACTTTCACCCCGCGATCTCATCGTCCTCGCCGCCTGGGCCGTCGCCGGGCTGGCTGTGGCCATCGCCACGTTCCGCTGGGAGCCTCACCGGCCCACCCAGCAGCGGTCATCTCGAAGGGAGGTAAGCAATGATCTTCCTCATTCGAAGGCTGCTGCAGTACCTCCGTCGTCGCGAGGCTAAGTAAGCTCGCAATCCAGTCGTCGAGTTAGGTTATTGCTGATGAAAGTCGTCGTCGTCGGCGCCACAGGCCATATCGGGAGCTATCTGGTGCCGAGCCTGGTCGGAGCAGGGCACGAGGTCGTTGCCATCAGCCGTGGCGACCGGCAACCATACGTTGACCACACTGCCTGGCAGCACGTAAAGGTCGTCCATGCTGACCGCGACGCGGAGGACCAGGCCGGCACTTTCGCGGAGAAGGTGGCGGCACAACGCCCCGACTCGGTGGTCGACCTAATTTGCTTTACACCGTCCTCAGCCGAGCAACTCGTTGCGTCTCTGGCCCCGCTCAACGCGTACCTGCTCCATTGCGGGACCATCTGGGTGCACGGCCCCGCGGTGGAGGTACCCACGACCGAGGAAGCGGTCCGTCGGCCTTTTGGCACATACGGGACACAAAAGGCCGCCATAGAAGAGCTTTTGCTCGGCGCAGCACGTCGCGGCGAGCTCCGCTCTACGGTCCTGCACCCCGGCCATATCGTCGGCCCGGGCTGGCTACCTCTGAACCCCGCCGGCAATTTCAACGCGAGCGTGTTCGAGCTCCTGGCCAACGGCGAGGAGCTGGCGCTTCCCCACCTCGGGCTCGAGACGGTACACCACGTGCACGCTCAGGACGTTGCGCAGGCGTTTTCAAAAGCTCTCGCGCACCCTACCCTTGCTTCCGGTGAGTCGTTCCACGTCGTATCGGAACGGGCATTGACGCTGCGCGGCTACGCCGAAGCCGTCTATCGATGGTTCGACCAGCCCGCGCACCTGTCGTTCCAGCCCTGGGGCACCTGGGCCGCAGCTTGGGACAAGGCCGACGCCGAGGCGACATGGGAGCACATATCGCACTCCCCCTCGATGAGCATCGATAAAGCCAGGAGGCTCCTCGGGTACGAGCCGCGCTACACATCCCTCGACGGCGTGTTCGACTCGCTCGCTTGGCTGGTGTCCAACGGCAAGATCGACGTCGGCGGGCGTCATCTGTCTCCTTGAAACAACGAGCCCTCAACCCTTCGACGACGCGTAGGCGCACGCTCGCTAGAGATTGCGAGAACCATAAGCTCCTCGGCAACGTATACCTAGCTGAGAGCCAGAGCTGGCAATGGGGAAATGGGGTGACCGAGGGGACTTGAACCCCCGACCTCCAGGGCCACAACCTGGCGCTCTAACCAACTGAGCTACGGCCACCACGAGACTTCTCAGTTTGACACAGGGACTAGACAGCCGACGACGGAACTAATCAGCAAGCTCGCTTGAGCCGATGATTAGTGCATGGCCCGGAGGGATGATATGGGCGTTCAAGTTCGGAACGAGACCCAAGACGAAGACCTAGTCCGCCTGTACCTGGACAGTATAGGCAGGTACCCGCTCATCACCAAGGAGCAGGAGTGGGACCTGTCACGCCTCATCCACGAGGGCCGGGAAGCTAAGGAACGGGTCGCCCAGGGCAACCTGAAGGCGGACCGCAAACGCGAGCTCCTCGCCGCGGCCGAGCTTGGAGAAGCAGCGACGGAGCAGTTCATCAATTCCAACCTCCGTCTCGTCGTCTCGATCGCCAAGAGGTACCAGTCCTCTGAGCTGCCCCTTCTCGATCTTGTCCAGGAAGGCAACCTGGGATTGATCCACGCGGTGAGCAAGTTCGACTGGCGAAAGGGCTTCAAGTTCTCGACCTACGCGACGTGGTGGATCAAGCAGGCCATCAGCCGCGGCATAGACAACACTGGGCGGACGATACGCCTCCCGGTCCACGCCGGCGACCAGGTGCGGCGTCTACTCCGCACCAAGCGGCAGATCGAGGGCCAAACCGGCCGGGCACCGACCTTTGCGGAGCTGGCGCAGGCCATGGACATCTCCGAACGCCAGGTGATCGAACTGCTCCAGCAGGGCACCGAACCTGTCAGCCTCGACTCGAGGGTGGGGCCTGAGGGAGAGAGCGAGCTCGGTGACATCGTTGCCGACGTGCTTTCACCGTCGCCTTTCGATGTTGTCACCGAAGCAATGCTCGGAAGCGAGATCGAAAAGCTCCTGTCTACGCTCGACACGCGCGAGAGGGAGATCCTCCGCCTCCGCTTCGGCCTCGACCGGGGCGACCCCCGCACGCTGGAAGAGGTTGGTAACGAGCTCAACCTGACAAGGGAGCGGATCCGCCAGATCGAGCGGGCCGCCCTCTCCAAGCTTCGCCACCCGTCGGCGAAAACCGACAGCCGGAGCCTCCTCGCCAGCTGACCGTCGACAGCGGCATGTCCCACGTCGCCACATGAGGGTCGGCTACCGTCGGAGGCGGCCCCTGTAGCTCAGTGGACAGAGCGGCCGCCTTCTAAGCGGCGGGTCGCAGGTTCGAACCCTGCCGGGGGCGCCAACCGAGTTATCCAGGGATTGCCGGGCGGATCAGAGCTGGCGGCGACTAGGCACCTGGGGACAAACCTTGCATCATCGCAGCGACCGCGCCGATGACCCTGTGGGCGAGGCGACCCGCCAGAGCGAGGCCCGCCGACGACCGCACAGACACGCCGCGCTCGATGATGTGGCGGCTCTAAGACCAGACGGCGAGCGTGCTGTCCGGGTCGAAGAAGTGCAGGAAGTCGGTGTCCACGACGAAGGTAGCGCGCGACCCGGCCGTGATCTGTGAACGCGGTGAGATCCTCGCGACCCCTTCGGTGTGCGCCTCGCCGAGGTGGAGCGACTGAAGCTCGCCCAGTTCGGCCTCCCCCGTTGCGGCCGCAGTGTCCTCGGAGTGGGCCCGGGTGGCATCGATCAGGAAGTGCACCTGAAGTTCGTTGCCGAGCGCCTCGACAAGCTCGACCTCGGTGTTGAGCGTGTTGCCAGGAGAAGGCGGCG
>Ga0302326_10005626_pt1 | contig 28548 bp, 27 predicted proteins | sample Palsa_T0_3_FD_202264 | JGI IMG/M metagenome (GOLD analysis project Ga0302326, IMG submission 202264) | Peat permafrost microbial communities from Stordalen Mire near Abisko, Sweden - Palsa_T0_3 | ecosystem: Environmental > Terrestrial > Soil > Palsa > Peat permafrost | place: Sweden: Abisko... | reverse complement strand
ACTTTCAACGCATTCACCATCTTGTCCTTCGCATAGCCCGGATGGGCGCTGACCCCGTGAAAGGTCACCGTAAACCCATCGGCGGAAAAAGTCTCGTCTTCCAGCGCACCCCTTTCACCTGCATCCAGCGTATAGCCGAAATCAGCCCCCAGCTTCGCCATGTCCAGTTTCTTGACACCCCTGCCGATCTCTTCATCGGGCGTGAACAGAACGCGGATCGTCCCATGCGGGATCTCCGGGTGTTGCCTGAAAAAATCGACCATATCCATAATAACAGCCACCCCCGCCTTGTCATCCGCGCCCAGCAGCGTAGTACCCGAGGCCGTAATGATATCGTCCCCTTTTCTGTTGGCCAGGTAAGGATGGTCCCGCGGAGAGATCACTTGCGCCGGATCATCCGGCAGGATAAGATCGCCGCCATCGTAATTTTGGTGAATGATAGGCTTTACCCCCTGGCCTGTACAGTCAGGTGCTGTATCCATATGGGCGCAAAAACAAATGACCGGTACCGCTTTATCAGAATGGGCAGGTAAAGTGGCGTATACATAACCAAATTTATCCAGCGCCGCATCGGATAAGCCCGCTTGCAACAGTTCCTGCACGAGCAGGCGCCCCAGGTCCTTCTGTTTTTCGGTGGAAGGATGATTTTGGGATTGCGGATCGCTCTGGGTATCGATTTGTACATAGCGGAGGAATCTTTCCGCCACAGTAAAGGAATAGTTTTCAAACATGTTAGTATATTTGAGTTGCACCTGGCTTCGCCAGTTCGCCCGCGAATATAAAGACTATGTCCGATCCGACTACAAAAACCCCGGTATTCCGGCAGGCTTGGCTACGCGTCTTGCTGTTTGGCTGCGCTTTTTGTTTGATCACGTTGCTGATAGCCGTTCCGGCCATTATGGCCCTTACCGGTATTGGCTGGCAGGACCTGCTGAGCGATCTGCCCGCCTCTATAGCGAAATTGCTGGCCGGCAATTACCTCTGGCTGCTGATCCTGCTGGAATTTGTCATTTCGCTGATTAGCGTCAGCATTTTCCGGTGGTGGATAGACCGGCGGAAGTGGTCAGACCTGGGATGGACATTGGACACCTTCGTGCCGGAGGCAGTTATGGGGTTGTTCCTGGGGCCCGCCCTGCTGGGCCTTGCGGCGATCGGATTGTTGTTGAGCGGCCACCTGGAATGGACCGATATCGTTTGGGACCCGAATGCCCTTTTTATCTCGTTAGGGTATATGGTCCTGATCGCTTTCAGTGAAGAACTTGTATTCAGAGGATATATCCTCGGGAACCTGCTGGAGACTTTTTCAAATAAATGGATCGCGCTGGGGATTTCCGCCGTGCTGTTCACCGGTTATCATTTCCCAAGCCCCGGCACCCATGCGCTCGCTTTTTTCAATCTGTTTCTGGCCGGCATCCTGCTGGGCTTGAATTATATCTATACAAAAAACCTGTGGTTCTCGTTCATGCTCCACCTCAGCTGGAATTTTTTCGAAGGCCCCATACTCGGCTTCCGGGTCAGCGGCATTAGCTTTCCTTCCCTCCTGCAGGCCGAGCCGAAAGGCGATCTGATGATAACCGGAGGTGATTTTGGGTTGGAAGGGTCCATGCTCGTGATGCTGCTCTTGCTGACCGCTATCCTGGTACTGGCCTGGGCATTCCAAAGGAAATATGGCACCTCCGCGCCCCCGCGCCCAACCCTCCTTAAGGCATAATGATACGGCTGGCGCTCTTGATCTCGACCAGTTCCAGGTCGAATATCAGATCCTGACCTGCCAGTTGATGATTGGCATCCAGCACAACAAATTCGGGCTTTACGTCTACAACCACGACCGGGATCTGCTGTCCCGAATTATCGGTCATCACCAGTTGCATCCCCACTTCAGGTTTCATCTGCGGGGGGAACTGGTCAATGGGAAATTCTATAATAGCTTGAGGATCTCTGGGACCATAGGCATTTTCCGCCGGGATCTCGATGGTCTTTTTCTGCCCTACCGTCATACCCATCACACCATCATCGAATCCTTTGATCACCATACCGCCGCCCACTTCAAATTCCAGGGGACTACGACCTTCGGAAGAATCGAATGTTGTTCCGTCCGTCAGCCGTCCGAGATAATGGACTTTTACGGTATCGCCTGCTTTAACTTCTTGTGCCATGTCAACGAATTTAATATTGTTTTGAAAATTGTGCGGCCAGGGGCTATTAGGCAATTATCCCCTGGCCGTAAACAGTTACTCCCCCGCAAGGTAGGATTAAATAATTAAATTGCGTCAGTTTCGGACCTTCGCCAATGTAAATTACCAACCATGCGAACTGCTTTTATTATCATAGGATTACTGCTGCTCTGCTCGGTTGCCGGTAGTCAGTCTGCCTCTCCTACCAGTGCCCCGAAGTCTCCCTCCCCGGCGGCATCCCCAGCCGCCGCCGCAGCGTCTTCCCCATCAGCCCCCCCCCGCCAGGTGATCACCACTGGCGCCGAACAGATGGACCTTTACCTGCCGCTGTTACAAGGCCAGTCCGTCGCTGTCTTCGCCAACCCCACTTCCATAGTCGGCCATAGCCATCTGGTCGATACCCTGCTGAAAAAAGGCATTCATATCCAAAAGATATTCTCTCCCGAACACGGTTTTCGCGGCGATGCCGATGCAGGTGACAAAGTCGGCGACCAGACCGACTCCGCTACCGGCATTCCTGTCATTTCCCTGTATGGCAAAAAGACCCGGCCCACTGCTGCCGACCTGGCCGACGTGGACGTCATGCTGTTCGACATCCAGGATGTCGGCGTCCGGTTCTACACTTATATAGCTTCCCTGCAGCGCTACCTCGAGGCCGCCATTGAGAACAACCGCCCCCTGATCGTCCTCGACCGCCCCGACCCCAATGGCTTCTATGTCGACGGCCCCGTACTCGATACCAAATTCAGGTCTTTTGTAGGGATGCAGCCCATTCCCGTCGTATATGGCATGACGATCGGCGAATATGCGCGGATGCTGGTAGGCGAGCAATGGTTGGACCCTGCCGTCATCAGTCAGCTCAATACGATCCATGCCATCAATCAATCCGCCAACCGGATCGACTCCCTGCTGGCGACCCTTCGCAAACAACCGGCGAATGTCCACCTCAACGATTTCCGGCTGGTAGTCATTCCCTGTCGCAATTATACCCACAAGAGCAGGTACATCTTACCGGTAAAACCCTCCCCCAACCTGCCCGATATGCAGGCCGTCTATCTGTTTCCTTCCCTCTGCCTCTTCGAGGGGACCCCCGTCAGCCTGGGCCGTGGCACGCCGCTGCCCTTTCAACAGTTCGGTAATCCCTCCTTCCCCCCTACCGGGTACGACTTCACGCCGCGAAGCATGTCCGGGGCACACAATCCACCACAAATGGACCAGTTGTGTAATGGCTACGATCTCAGCAAGATCAATGTGACCAAAGAGATAGGCAATCGCATGACACTGAAATGGGTGCTGAAAGCATATGCCCTTTTCCCGGACAAAGATCATTTCTTTAACGGCAACGGATCTATGTTCGACCGGCTGGCCGGTACTGCCATTTTGCAGGAACAGATCCGGCAGGGGCTAACGGAAGAAGACATCCGCAAAAGCTGGGAGCCTGCCCTCAGCAATTTTAAAAAGATCCGTAAAAAATATTTGTTGTATGCCGACTAGCCAGCTTACCGCGCCCCATCCGCCCCCACGCATCATTTTCATGGGAACGCCCGAATTCGCCGTCGCCAGCCTCGACGCCATCCTCACGGCCGGCTATCATGTGGTAGCCGTCATCACTGCGCCGGACAAACCCGCAGGACGCGGGATGCAGCTGACCGTCAGCGCCGTCAAAAAATACGCTCTCGAAAAGGGACTGAAAATCCTCCAGCCCGAAAAATTGAAAAACCCCGAATTCCTCGAAGAGTTGCGCTCACTCGCGGCCGACCTGCAGATCGTCGTAGCATTTAGAATGCTGCCCGAAGTAGTATGGAACATGCCCCCCATGGGTACCGTCAACCTGCACGGCTCCCTCCTGCCCCAATACCGCGGGGCCGCCCCTATCAACTGGGCTGTCATCAACGGTGAGACCGAGACCGGCGTCACCACCTTCAAATTACAGCAGGACATAGACACAGGCAATATCCTGTTGCAGGATCGTTTCCCCATCGGGCCGTCAGAGACCGCAGGCGAAGTCCATGACCGGATGAAAGAAATAGGCGCCCGCTTGCTCGTCCGCACGATCGAAGGACTGGTCGCGGGTACCCTCACCGAAATACCGCAGGTCGACCCCATCCGCGAACCAGCCATACCCGGCCCACCCCTCATTGATCCATCCCCCTTGAAACATGCACCCAAGATCTTCACCGAAACCTGCCGCATCGACTGGACCAGGCCTACCGATGAAATCTATAACCTCATCAGGGGGCTCTCTCCCTTCCCCGCTGCCTTCACGACCCTCGATGGCAAACTGTTGAAAATCTATCGCTCGGAAAAAGAAAAACCCGCTACCCCCTTACCCCCTCTCACCGTGACGTCACCCGCAGCCGCCCCGTCCGCCGCTTCTCCGCCCGCATCGTCTGCATCCGGCGCTCCCGAAACCGACCAAAAAACTTATCTCCGCTTCGCCACCGCCGACGGCTTCATCCGCGTCACCGAACTCCAACTCGAAGGCAAAAAGAAAATGAACGTGGTCGACTTCCTGAGAGGATATAAACCCCCACGCGCCGAAAATCAACCTTTATGAACAAACGCTTCCAGAATGCTGGACATTGTAAATGTGATGGTTATTGCGGCGATGAATGCAATGAAATCCTTGAAGAACGCCGGACCTGGAGAATTTGAAATGACCATATTCCCGTTTGTCTGGTTTCCCGCATTTGCCCCGGCGACCATCCTGTTCTTACATATCGCAGTTTTCAGAAAACTACAGTTACTCAAACCGTCCCGGCAATAGTGATTCAGCACGCGTCCGCTATACCCTGTAAGTAGGTAAAATAGAAAAAAGGTGCTCACAGTGATAGCTATGAATAGAAAAACTCCCTATCTTCGTATCAAGAATCACCGCATAGAATAAACCTCTACTCTAATCCCTACCATCTCCCGCAAAATCCATCACACGTCCTGTAAAAATTAATATCCTCATTCAAGCCCCCGATATTCCTTCTTGGATCCCCTGATCCCGTACCTCTCCAATAGCCCCATTGACTATGCATAGACCACTATGTTCCCTTAATTATATTTAAAGCCTTAATTATGAAAAAAGTTATGTCCCTACATCAAGTAGCATCAGTTTGTATAATTGTAACCGTTCTCCTTGCCGGATGTAACAAGATCGAAAGCACCGCCGCACTGAACACCGATGAAGTGATTCCCTGTCAGGTTCAGTATATGGTTTTTCCGCCTTTAACGTTCGCTGAGCTATCCAGAGCCCAGGCCCGGGCCCGAACCATCATGCAGCTCAGTCCAACGGCACCCGCACCTGCGCCCACCTCCGGGAATGACTCCACCGTCTTCACCTACAATGCGCTGGGTAATCCCGTCAGCATCATCCATCAGACAAACTTTGGCGATAATCTTTTCTTTAAATACGATAAGGCCAACCGCCTGACGGATTTTATCGCCATGTATGGGGGGGCGGCTCAAGGCGGAGACGAGTGGCACAAGTATACTTATGATCCGCATAACACCACCCGGGTCATAGCCGATACGACCTACATAGAATTTCAAAGCGATAACGGGACGATAACCTCCTATGAATTCACGCAACTGACCACCTTTAAATATGATGCCCGGAACAGGATCAGCCAGACGACGGAAACCGTCGAGGGAGATACGACGGTTACTGCTTACAACTATGATTCGCATGGTAATCTGGAGGGCAGCGGGTCCGTGTATGACAATAAAATAAATGTTCACCGGACCAACAAGCTCTGGATGTTCCTGGATAAAGATTATAGCGTCAATAATCCGATCGATAACGGGACGTATACTTATGACCAGGGAAATCTTCCGGTAACCATGGCGACCAACACGTTGTCCACGGTAGCTGCCTTTTACTTTATGGTCGTTGGTTATCCTAATTCCATGTCAACCGCCACCATAGGTTATTCCTGCTCTGCCCCTTAATTTTACTTTTTGGGAATAACAGCAGTCGCTTCAATTTCCAGCAACACATCATCCCTGAACAATTTATTGACCTGAACCAATATGCTGGTCGGTGGGTTTTTGGTGTTGATGAATTTATCCCTGGCGTTTCTTACCAGCGGCGTTTTCGACATATCCGTAAGGTAAATACCAATCCTTACCAGGTCATCCATTGTGCCACCCGCCGATTCGACGATGCTCTTGATATTGGAAAAAACCTGCTCGGCTTGCGCACTAAAGTCTCCCGCTCCAACCAACTGCCCTTGCTTATCAAAAGCTACCTGTCCTGAAATGATGACCATCCTGGCGGTGCCCAGGTCAATCACCGCAGCCTGTGAATACCCTCTGGGGGTCGCTACCGAAGGTGGATTCAAAAAATTCACAGCAGATGAATTCTGCTGACACCAGCCCACTGTGCAGAAAAACAGCAGTGGGATCAACAGCATTTTTTTATCATATAAGGTTCATTTAATAGCTGATGCCTACATTAAATCTCGCTGCATCCCCTTCTCCCAACTCGGCCGCCGCCGCATTGCTCAGCCTGGCGGTCAGCCCGGCGCTCTCCTTCATGTCGGGCAGCTGCCCCAGCACTTTCGCATAGACGCTCTTGCCCGTCGAAGCATCCGAGACCTTGATAATAGTTCCGACCGCCACATTATTCATTAGTGCATAATATTTGCCGTCCTGCCAGCCGCTTGAGCTCTTGAAGGTCCCGGCCTGACCGTTGGCAGATTTACCGCCATCGCTGAAATCTGACTTGAAAATCCCGCCGTTGAAATGGGGAGCGAATTGTGTCGCCGCCGCCGACCCCGCCGACCCCGCCGAAGATGAATTATCGACAACCTTAGCCACCGGTGGCTTGCTGACAACAGTAGTGACAGGAGCAGCAGGAGTGAAAGCAGCAACAGGAGTAGTGTCCGCTGGTTTCTTAGTCACCGGCACCGCCATTTTCCCATCAGCCTGTGCAGGCGTCTCCCCGCCGCCCTGCGCAGGCGTCCCCCCATCCGTCTGTCCTGCCTTCCCCGCTCCCGTCGCCAAAGCCGACAACGCCGTCTTCACTTTCAGGTACCCCACGATCAGGTGCAGCCCCGGATGCAATTGCGCCCCCGTAATATGATTCCATTTTTCCAGCGTCGGGATGGGCACCTTATTGTGGTTGACGCTGATCCGGTACATCCATTCTTTTTCCTTCACGATATGCATGACCGGGACTAACGTTTCCGCAGGCGTTTTCTGTCCGTCCTGAGAAAAGTTGGTGGCCGTTAAGGGAATCCGCAGCGTCTGTCCGATAGCCAGCGGTTGCGTTAAGACGAGATGATTATATGCAGTTAATTCCTTCGGAGAGAGGTTGTACAGCCGCCCGATACTATACCAGTTCTCCTTCGCCACCACCGTATGCTCAAGGTATAAAGTTCCGGTCTGTCCCTCGACGATCAGTTCATTAGATTGGGATTGGGCAAACTGTACAAAAAATAAGCTAATCAGTAAAAGTACGGTCGCTCGTAATCGCATAGCATAATTTTTTAATCAAGCCAGCAACAAAGATGCGGAATTTTTAAGACTCCCGCCTGAGTATCCGCCATTCTTTCGGGTAATAATTATTGATCCTGCCCGGCAACGCCTTGATCCAGCCCAGGTTGTGACCTCCATACTGCACCAGCATCCATCCCCGCTGTGTAATGGCCGGCCGCCACTCATCCTTCCGCAGATATCGCAGAGCCTCATCCCTTGACAAAGAAAGCGCCGGCAACGCCGGGCTGATCAGTGTACTCAACGCCAGGTCATGTTCAGGAATAAATTCCTTTACCGATAGTTTCCCCAATGGTACCCCTGCCCGTTTTAAGTACAGACTCGATTGCAACACAGGCAGCTCCGCATCCAGCCCCGCGGGCAGCCCATAGATCAGTTCCTGGTGATGGAAGTAAAACAAGGAAGCCTCCGGCCTTACCCATGCCCCGATCCTTTCTTCATCCTTCTTCGCCAGTCTTTCCAACATCCCCTTTTTACGGGGAGCTGTAAACGCTGCGCCGTCGTTCTTCCGCAGGCAAGCTATAAAGAGCCCTTCCCCCTTCACCCTGTCGGGGTAAAAGCGATACCCGTAGGCGCCGGATCGCCCGGTAGTCTCCACGATCCCCCAGTCCGGCGGCGTTTCCAGCCGGCAAGTCGTCGCCCCCAGGTCTTCCACGATCCAGTCGAGGATATCTTCATTCTCTTCCCGCGAGTACGAGCAGGTGGAATAGATCAGCAGGCCATCCTGGCGAAGCGCCGGCCAGCAGTCGGCCAGGATACGCTGTTGCCGTTGATGGCATAGTTGCACATTCCCGGAACTCCATTCCGTCACCAGGTCCGGTTCCCGGCGAAAAAGACCACTGCCGCTACAGGGGGCATCCACTACCATCACATCGAAATAGTTCTCCAGCCGGCTAAAATCAGCCGGATCATTGCTCGTAATGACCGTATTGGCGCCGCCCCATTTGACCATATTCTCTTCCAGTATATGTACCCGGTTCCGGATCACCTCATTGCTGACCAGCAGGCTACCGGGCAATAGCAGGGATTGCAGCAGCGTGGATTTCCCGCCCGGGGCCCCGCAAAGGTCCAGTACCCGCAAAGAGCGCGAAAGATCTGTGGTCTGTCGCAGCGCCTGTTCCAGGAACATGCTCGAAGCCTCCTGTACATAGTAAGTGCCCGCATGGAATGACGGGTCGAAAGTAAAGGACGGCCGCTCCGGAAGATAATACCCGAAAGACGACCACGGCACCTGCTCTGCACCCGCCACAGTCCAAACGCCGCCGCCGCCCACCCCCAACGGCAAGCCCGCACCCTCGGCGCGATCCCCCACCTTTCCCGGGTTCACCCGGATAGAAGTCACCTGCGGCCCCGCCGCATGCACGCTTTCAAACGCCTCGCGGTCAAACCCAGGAAGTCCTTCAAGAGAAGAGAGTAATGCTTTTGGTAAAATAAATTGTCGATTTAAGCCGCAAAATTACAGATTCTTAATTTCTCCGATCAAATCCTGCAGCACCTTCTTTGCATCCCCGAACAACATCGACGTCTTCGGCCGGAAGAAAAGATCGTTCTCGATCCCTGCATACCCGGGCTTCATCGATCGCTTATTAACGATACAGGCCTTCGCCAATTCCACATCCAATATAGGCATCCCATAGATCGGTGACGACGGATCGCTCTTCGCCGCCGGGTTGACCACATCATTCGCGCCAAGCACGACGACCACATCCGTAGTAGGAAATTCTTCATTGGCCTGCTCAAGCTCCAATAGGTTATCATAGCTGACGTCCGCCTCCGCCAGCAGCACGTTCATATGGCCGGGCATCCGTCCTGCCACAGGATGGATAGCATATTTCACCTCCACCCCTTTTTCTGTCAGCAGTTTTTCCAATTCGTGACAGGCATGCTGCGCCTGCGCCACGGCCAGCCCATAGCCGGGAACGATCATCACTTTGCGGGCATACGCCAGCACCATCGCCGCATCGCTCAGCGAGATCTCGCGATAAATCCCCTGCTCCTTTCCACCGCCGGCCGCCGGCACCGCCTTCACCCCGAACGAGCCGATCAGCACATTTCTCAGCGACCGGTTCATCGCCTTGCACATCAGGATCGTGAGCACCGTACCCGCCGCCCCGACGAGGATACCCCCCGTCAGCATAGCTTTATTATCGTACAGGAAACCCCCGCACGCCGCAGCCACCCCCGTAAAGGAGTTCAGCAGCGAGATCACCACCGGCATGTCCGCCCCACCGATCGGCAGCACGAACAATACGCCATATATCAATGCCATCACAACGATGGCGTAAAAAAGAATAGTTGCCATATCCTGCGGCCCAACCACCAGGTAGACCGCTGTCACAACGACCAGCAGGAGGATCAACAAATTCAGCGCATGTTGTCCCCTGAAGGCCACATCTTTTATTCTCCCATTCAATTTCCCCCATGCAATCATACTTCCCGCAAAAGACACCGATCCGATAATGACTCCTGCCAGGATGATCAGCAATTCACCCCTGTCCGCGGCAATCGCTCCCAATCTCCCAAATTCCGAAATCGAAATCAATGCCGCACATGCCCCACCCATGCCGTTGAAAAGGCTCACCATCTCCGGCATCGCCGTCATCTTTATTTTTTTGGCCGCCAGCAGGCCCGCCGTCCCGCCGATCAGCAGCGCCGCCGCGATCCACCCGAAATTATGCAGAGCCCTCCCATGATCGCGATAGAGAAAGATCGTCCCGAAAATCGCCACCGTCATCCCGCCGCCCGCGATAAGATTGCCCCTCCGGGCAGTGGCAGGGTCGGACAACATCTTCAGCCCTAGGATGAACGTCACGGACGCTATCAGGTAACAGATCGCAAGAAGATCAATTCCCATTTATCGTTTCTTTTTAAACATTTCCAGCATCCTGTCTGTCACGACAAATCCTCCCACTACATTCAACGTGCCCAGTATCACCGCCAGGAACCCAATAGCCAGAGCGATATAGTTGTCACTCGCCGCCCTGCCCAGCACAATGATGGCGCCGATCAGCACCACGCCATGGATAGCATTGGCCCCGCTCATCAGCGGCGTGTGCAGCACAGAAGGCACACGCCCGATCACTTCGATTCCCAAAAAAATCATCAGAATAACAATGTAGATCATCTGCTGATGATCCCCGATCCAGGTCAACAACTTATCCATAATGAATCATTTTAGCCGTTCGTTCACCACCTGCCCGTCATGCGTGATACAACACCCTTTCACCAGATCATCTGCAAAATTCAGGGCAAGGCCCCCGTCCTTATCAATGATCAACTGGAGAAAATTCAACACATTCCTACCATATAATTTACTCGCATCATAAGGCATGCACGCAGCCAGGGCCGAATTGCCCACGATCGTCACGCCACCATGCACCACCGTCTCCCTGTCTTTAGTCAATTCCGTATTTCCACCCGTCGCCGCAGCCAGATCGATAATGACAGATCCCGGCTTCATCGCCCCGATCATTGCGGCAGTCACCAACACCGGCGCCTTGCGGCCCGGTATCTGCGCCGTAGTGATAACGACATCCGCACGCGCGATGCTCGATGCGATCTTGTCCTTCTGCCGCTGCTGGAAATCTGCCGACTGCTGCACCGCATAGCCACCAGCCGCCGAGGCATCTGCAGCCCCCTCTACTTCGATGAACTTACCGCCCAGGCTCATCACTTCCTCTTTCACGGCCGGCCGCGTGTCGAATACCTCCACGACGGCGCCTAACCGCCGGGCCGTGGCGATAGCCTGCAGACCGGCGACACCCGCACCCAATATCAACACTTTCGCGGGAGGGATACTGCCAGCGGCAGTCATTAACATCGGAAAATACCGGGGAAATAGATCAGCAGCCACCAGCGCCGCCTTATACCCGGCGATATTGCCCTGGCTGCTGAGGACATCCATGCTCTGGGCCCTGGTCGTTCTGGGCAGCATATCCAGGCTGAAGCTTGTAATGTGCTGGCGGCCCCACGCAGCCATTAATTCCGGGTTGTATAACGGCTGATAAATACCTATGAGGATCTTATGTTGAAGTAAGGCAGGAATATCGTCGAAGTGCATTCCCAATAACAGATCGGCCGAGGCCAGTACATCACTCTTCTGTCGCACGACCGCACCGGCTTTCTCATACTCGCTATCCGGACAGAAGGCCTTTTCTCCCGCTCCGGATTCCACCCAAACCTCCACCTTTCTTTTCGTCAGCGTAGCAGCCCCTTCCGCTAATAAGGAGACTCTCGATTCAAATGATGGTTCCTTGAGCACGCCAACGATCATAGTGGTAGTAATATGGGTAGTAATACGCTAAAAGGTACGCATTTAAAACCTGATCGTAAAATCCTGCTTGACCTTGAACTCGTCCCGCAAAAAAATCAGCCCGATAAAGAACAGGTCTATCGTCATATATACCCGCGGATCAGCCCGGATCGCCGTCCAGGCCTTTTCCATCTCGGCGCTCCAATGAATATCGTCGAAGATTAGCACCGCAGGGCCCCGGACATGTGCCATCAGCAAATGAAAATATTGCAGGGTGGGCTCACAGCGGTGATTCCCATCCACAAAAGCCAGCTCTACCGGCCCGATCCTGCCCAGCAGCGGCTCCAGCAATACATCAAAATTTCCTTGTATAAGTTCGGGCGTCAATCCCAGTGAATTCAGGTTTTCCGCGGCCGTTTCGATGATCTCACCCGAGCCCTCAATAGAGATGACACGCGCCCCCGGCGCACCCGTCGCCAGGTAGGCAGTAGATAATCCCAGCGAAGTGCCGAGTTCCAGCACCGTCGCAGGCTGATAATGATGCGCAATGCGGAACAGCAATTGCCCCAACCGCCGTGGCTTCGCCGCACGCCGCGCGATGTCCGATATCTTCCGCACACTCCCCGTCCGCATCTTCGTCCCCACTCCCTCGATCCGCGCCGCCGTATCCGCAGGACTCCCCGCAACCGCGTCAGCCGCCCCCCTCGCATAAACCGAACCCGCCCCCATATCCTCGATCCGCAACACCCGCTCATCCCGCAGCAACCGCCCCCGCATCTCCTCAATAGCCGTCCACGCCGGATACGGCCCCCGGTCATTCAGCACCCGCGTCACAAAGTCAAAGACAAAAGGAGAATGTATCCCATGCCCCTTGCCGTTGGCAGCAGTAAAATAATAATGAAGATATTTCCAGGCGAGCCGGACAGGAGAATACATAGCCGGTTCTTTATTGATTCGGTTTCCTCCAGACAATCGTGTGCTTATCAGTGAGTACATTCCTGACAGTCCTTTCTAACACTCGTTCCATAGAATGTTGATCCCTGGCCGCCCCGCCTTTCGGCTCCCACACCTGGAAGCTATACGCGTATGCATGTTTCTCATCCGCCGGAAAATCCAGGTGAGAAACCATCTTCCACGTCTTCTCATCGATGACCGGGAAATAGGCGTCACCTTCTACGACCGCATGCACACGTGTCAGGTAGATCCTATCAGCCAACGGCATCGCTGCTGTATAGATTTCGCCTCCTCCTATCACAAAACATTCCTTGCAATCCGTCCCGTGCGCCAGCTTAAACGCCTGGCCCAGGTCCGCTGCCACAGTCACTTTCGCATTGTGCGCGTCCCACTCTTTATTACGCGTGACAACAAAATTGTACCTGCCCGGCAAAGGCTCTCCCGCCAGCGCCTCATAAGTCTTGCGGCCCATGATGACCGGCATGCCCCAGGTAGTGTTCTTGAAGAACTTCATATCGTTCGGCAGGTGCCAGACCAGCTGGTTATCCTTTCCGATCACGTTATTGGTACTGGCCGCGGCGATAAGGCTGATGATCATATCCATAAGTTTACACGGCTACAGGCGCTTTGATCGCCGGATGCGACTGGTAATTCTCCAGGGTGAAATCTTCGAAATGAAAACCGAAAATATCCTTGATGGCCGGGTTCAGCTTCATCACCGGCAGCGGATAAGGTTGACGGGTCAGCTGCAGCCGCGCCTGCTCCAGGTGATTATTGTACAAATGTACGTCCCCGAAAGTATGGATGAATTCCCCCGCCTCCAGCCCGCAGACCTGTGCAACCATCAGGGTCAGCAGGGCATAGCTCGCGATATTGAAAGGTACCCCCAGGAAAACATCCGCGCTCCGCTGATACAGCTGGCAGCTCAGCTTACCATCCACCACATAGAATTGAAAAAGGGCATGACAAGGCATCAGCGCCATCTCCGGAAGGTCCGCTACATTCCACGCGCTCACGATCAGCCGCCGGCTGTCCGGGGTTCGGCGGATCTGTTCGATCAGTTGGGTGATCTGGTCCGTCGTCTTTCCGTCAGCCCCTTCCCAACTCCGCCATTGTTTGCCATATACGGGGCCCAGGTCGCCATCCGCATCCGCCCATTCGTCCCAGATGCTCACCCCATGCTCTTTCAGGTACCGGGTATTCGTATCCCCGCGCAGGAACCACAACAGTTCGTAAATGATACTTTTCAGGTGCAATTTTTTGGTGGTCACCAGCGGAAAGCCTTTCGCCAGGTCGAACCGCATCTGGTAGCCGAAACAACTGCTCGTCCCGGTACCCGTCCTGTCCGTCTTGGCCGCCCCCCTGTCCAATATATGCTGAAGAAGATCCAGGTATTGCTGCATGGGTGCAATTTACTGAAAGTCCCTTTTCCCGGACGGCCCCAAAGTTCCGATTGTGCGGAAATAGTGCATAGTTTGAAGTCTTGAAGAACTTATGTATTTTGGGCAGGACCTCATACCCGTTTACCAAAACCGCAGTATTTGAAACTTTTTATCATCGTTTCTGCCGTATCCGGCCTCGTCATAGGGCTTTGGATCATAGGTAGGCTTACTTCCGCCTTCCGGCTTTTTCAGGTGACCCGTTCTGCCAGTGACCATTCATTTAAAACCGGTGCATTCTTTTTTATCTCCAACCTGAAAAAACCCCGGCGGTTCGATCTCATCAGTTATAAAGCCGTTGTTCCGCCAGCGGGGCTGACCATCCTCACCCATCGGTTATGCGGTATGCCTGGCGATACGCTGGAAATAAAGGCGGGCGTGTTATATGTCAATGGCCGGGAGGCCGACGGACCACTACCCCTTCGCCATATCTACAGGATACAGACAAAGGACAGTCGGGATATCGGGTACGACCAGCGGCAGTCTTACACTATTCCCCCTTATACGAACACCCTCTATGTAGTACTGGAGGACAAACGTGTGGAGCGTGAACAGTTGAAGGGCGAACGTTATCTGCTGCCGCCCGGTTTGCGGGACGAGGACATTTTCCTGATATACAAGAAGAATTGGAATAAAGATCATTTCGGACCACTCCGGGTGCCGGAAGGGAAATGGTTCGTATTGGGAGACAACCGCAGCAACGCCATAGACTCCCGTTACCGGGGATTTATCGATCCATCGACATTCGTAGGCTCCGTCCTGTGGAAATGACAGGCAGTCGCCGCCCCTCTCTCATCGCCCCCGCCTCACTCGGCCCCGTCGCCGTCCCCTCTCTCATCACCCCGCCCCTCCTTGCGCAAAAAGTTCGCAAAATGCGAACTTCCCCCGCCCCTTATCGCCGCCCCGCCGCAATTTCGCCGCGCCCGCGCGCGCCCTCTCCGCTCACTCGCCCGCCAGCAACCCATTCACCGTATCATAAAACTCCTTCTTCTGATCCTCATAATGCTCCCCCGTTCCCGGTCCGCTGAATCCTGTGTGGATCTTCACGATATGCCCGTCCTTGCCGACAAAGATCGTCGTAGGGAAATTGACGATGCTTTCCAGTTGCGGCAGCGTCTTTTGCGACCGCTGCGGATCACCTACCGCCACACCCGTGATCAGCATGGGATACTGCACATTGAACCGCTGCTGGAAAGTACGCAGGCTATTTTGTGACCGGGCGAAATCGGTGCTGCGCTCATACGCCAGCGACACGATCTCCACACCCTTACTCCGGTATTCATTATAGAAACCGCTCAGGAACCGCGTCTCATCCATGCAATTGGGACACCAGGACCCCATGATCTGCACCAGCACCACCTTGCCTTTGAACCGGTCATCCGACAGGGACACCGGGTTACCATCGATATCTTTGAAGCTAAAAGTAAAAGGGACGTCTTTATTCCAATGCGTCATCGCGAACTGGTCTTCAAGATGCGCATTCGCATCCTTTACCGCGCTCCAGACCGAATAGCCCGTAGGGCCCGAGAACAGCTGCCCGCCTGCTAATGAATCGCCGTCGACCTTCGCCGTGAAATAGTAGGCATGCGTTCCGTCGAATGCGGACAGCTTCAAACTGTCGCCGTTTACCACCCCTTCCAGGTAACGCAGATCTCCGCCGGCATCGAGAAAGGTGCCCGTGACACGAGGCCCGTCTTGTCGAAACTCCCCTACGCGGAAAGTAGAGTCACTGCCGTTGGGAGCACGAAAGACCGCTGCCCAGCGCCCGGAGACGTCATGCTGGCGGACAGGCTTGCCGGTAAGGAAGCGGTATCCCTGCCCATACATCGCCCTGAACGGTGTAGACCGCCACGCATCCGCCGTATGCACGATCCACACCCCATCCAGATCACCGTCCGGTGTCAGCACAGCCCTCAACTGGGATTCGTAAAAAGGCATCCGGATCAGCACCGAATCACCCGTCAGAGTTATATTGTCAACCAGCAGCCGCTCGCCGGCATTCCTGATATAGAGTATTTTCTTGCCGGCGCTATCCTTGACCTCGAAATTGAAGACAATCTGGTTGCCGTCCTTCCTGATAAGGTAAGCCCGCCATAGCCCGTTCCGAAACCCCGGCCCGTTGCGAAACCCCGGACCGCCGCTGAAGCCCGGACCGCCGCCCGCCTCAACCCCGAGGGGCGCCCCCATCGCCATCTGGCAGGAAAGTAGCATGCAGGCCGCTATAATTCTCATCATAAAATCGATCATTAATGGTGAAACTGCAATGTAAGATTTTCCAGCATCTCCGCCGTCATCCGTGAGAGGTCATACTCCGGCTTCCATCCCCATTCCGCCCTCGCCACCGAGTCGTCAATGCTCTGCGGCCAGCTGTCAGCAATATGCTGCCGGTAATCCGGATCGTACTGAATACTAAACGCAGGCAAATGCCGCCGGATTTCTGCCCCAATCTCCCTGGGGCTAAAGCTTACTCCTGCCACATTATACGACGTCCTCACCGTCAAATTTGCCGCCGGCGCCTCCATCAGCTCGATCGTCGCCCGGATCGCATCCGGCATATACATCATCGGAAGATACGTGTCCTCCTTCAAAAAACATTTGTAGCTCCCGCTTTCCAACGCCTCATGAAAGATCTCGATCGCATAATCCGTCGTCCCCCCACCAGGGGCCGATTTATAGCTGATCAATCCGGGGTACCGTATACTCCTCACGTCGACACCATACCGCTCGAAGAAATAGTTGCACCAGAATTCCCCCGCATACTTGCTGATCCCATAGACCGTGCTCGGCTCGATAATCGTACGCTGGGGACAATCCTTCCGCGGCGACGTCGGCCCGAATACCGCAATGCTGCTCGGCCAGTATACTTTGTGGAGTTTTTCTTCCCGGGCAATGTCCAGCACATTCAGCAAACCCTGCATATTCAAGTGCCACGCCAGGTTCGGGTTCTTCTCCCCCGTGGCCGACAGGATCGCCGCCAGCAGGTAGATCTGGGTGATATTCTGACGGATGACCTGCACATGCAGCATCTCCTTGTTCATGACGTCCAGCGAGACATAGGGGCCGCTGCCTTTCAGCAATTCGTTCTCTTCCCGCAGGTCAGAGGCGACGACATTCGCATTACCATAGATCTTACGAAGGGCAAGCGTCAACTCGACGCCGATCTGTCCGCTGGCCCCGATGACAAGCACTTTTTCTTTGGTCATTATCCGTGGGTTTTGGCCTGCGAAACTAAGATTTTTTGCGTTAGTTTTATCTCAGGACCATTTATGTCTTTTCAATGGTTTCGATGAACCTAACTTATCTAATGTTTGAAAATTTGTGTTAGGTTTGTCCCCATGGAATTCCTCGATAAACTATTCGCCCATCAATCGTACGATAAAAAGAACTTTTTCCTCATCGCCGGCCCCTGCGTCGTAGAAAGCGAAGAACTCGTCATGGAAGTCGCCGACAAGGTCTCCGCCATCTGCCGCAACCTCGGCATCCCCTATGTTTTCAAAGCCTCCTACCGTAAGGCCAACCGTACCAGCGCCGGGTCCTTCACCGGCATCGGCGACGACAGCGGGCTCGAACTCATCAAAAAAGTAGGCGACACCTACCGCCTGCCTACCACTTCCGATATTCACGCCCATGACGAGGCCGCCCCCGCAGCCCGTTATGTAGACATCCTGCAGATCCCCGCCTTCCTGTGCCGCCAGACAGACCTGCTCATCGCCGCCGCAGAAACCGGCAAAGTAGTCAATGTAAAAAAAGGCCAGTTCCTCAGCGGACCGGCCATGAAGTTTGCAGTAGAAAAAATAAAGAAGGCAGGAAACAACAGCATCATCCTCACAGAACGGGGCACAACCTTCGGCTACCAGGACCTGGTAGTAGATTACCGGAATATCCCCTGGATGCAGGAACATGGCGCCCCCGTCGTCATGGATTGCACGCATTCCCTGCAACAACCCAATCAGACCAGCGGGGTCACCGGCGGCAATCCTCAACTCATCGGAACGATCGCAAAGGCTGCACTCGCCGCCGGCGCCAATGGCCTTTTCATAGAAACACACCCCAACCCGGCTGTCGCCAAAAGTGATGGAGCCAATATGCTACGGTTGGATCTTCTACAGGGACTATTGGAACAACTCGTTAAGATTCGGAAAGTAGTAGCCGAATTCTGAACAGCCATCAGCCCGGTCATATACAGACACGGCGCATCGAAAGGGAAAAGGATCTGGTCTTTCTGGAAAATAAGAATTAAAAACGGGACAAATAAAAACCCACAAACTACCGGAATCATCGGTTCAGGCATCACCGAACATCGTCCGGCTGCGCCACAAAGATACGAGAGGGTACGTATTTTTACTAGCTGGAAAAGGGATAGGGATAGCTGCAACGTTCTTTTAATTTGCCGTTAACAGTTTACTGGGCAGAAGGCCAAATTCTTTCTTAAAAGCAATCGTAAAATTACTCAGGTTCGAGTAGCCCAGCTCCATCGCCACCTCCTTCACCGAATGCCCCCCGGCCAGCAACTTATCTTTCGCAGCCTGCATCCGCACCTTCTGGAAATATTCGTAGACCGGGACGCCGTAGATCAGCTTAAAATCCTTCTTCAGCTTCGATTCACTGATAGATACCATCCGCGCCAACTGGCTGATCGTAGGCGCCGGTTCAAAAACATCTTTCGTCAATACCGCCTCCACCTGCATCACCCGCCCGATATCCGCCTTCGACAAAGGAATATTGAAATAAGAATTCTTTTTACGCTCATACAACCGCAGAAAAAATCGCTCGATCAGCAGCATGATCCTGTTTTGAATGACCGCCAGCCGCATGGGGTTATCGTCTTCCACATCCGTCACCTCCTGCATTAATCGCCTGTATTCACTGTCCAGCGGCTCCCGGTGCACATTTTCCACCTGCAGCGACAAATAGGCCGCCAGCACATCGCCCATATCCTCCACACCGATATAGTCAGCCAGCCATTTCGCATTGAAGAGAATATCGATGCCTTTATATACTGTGCCCTTCCCCATGACGTAGGCCCAATCAACCAGCGTATCCGTCAGATAGGCCACCGATCTCGTCGTATGCGACTCCCTCAGCCGTTCGTCGCCAATGCGTATTTCCAGCGTGTCGGGAATCGTCAGTTCATGAAAACGTAGTGTATAGAATTCTTCGCGGATCTTCCGGCGACAAAGAAACCAGTCCTGGTTCATCCGGCAGTTGATGATATTCACGTTGATCCCGTTCGGTAACCTCACAAAAATGAGGCTGCCGGAGGCAACCGGCTCCGGAAATATCAACTGATGATTGTTTACCGGCACATGTAACCGCTGTGCCAGGTCATTCATCAATTGTTCATAATCCGTATAGGAGTAATCAAACTGAAACAAGAAACAGGGTTTCAGGTAAGGTACGAAAAAAAGCGGCAGCATCCTCGCCGGAACTGGGTAAGTTGCCTCTCCGCACGCCGCCCTTCTACAAATATTTCAACGGATTCCGCCGGGCAGAAAGGATATACCGCTTGATATTCATCCAGAATGCCAGGACGAAATAAACGATCAGCGGCGACCCCATAGTGAGGAAAGAAATGTAGATAAACCAGGTCCGGATACGGGAAGTGGCTATACCCATTCGCTCACCGATCGCCGTACACACTCCGAAAACCTGCCACTCGATGAAGTGCTTGAGTCTGTTCATGTTGCTAATTTAAAAAAAATCGTCAAGATCTCCCCCATTAAATCTGGCCACCGAACCTAAATTTTAGGTAAATTTGCGTTTTCCGTCAGGACAGAAATAACTGGTTCTAATGTCAGGTAAGTCGCTGGCTCTCAACCGGTACCTGCGGTACCTGTCTGGGCCTATGATTGCCCTTCGGGCGCCGGCCCCGGGCCGTCTTGTTAACATATAAAAAAAATTGATCATGGTCTTCGATCTGGATTTAATCAAAAAGTTATACGGGGAAATGCCATCCAAAGTGGACGCCGCCCGTAAACTCGTAGGCAAACCACTCACCCTCGCAGAAAAAATATTGTATTCGCATCTGTTTACACCACCAACCCGAGCGTACTCCCGCGGAAAGGATTACGTCGATTTTGCCCCGGACCGCGTCGCCATGCAGGACGCCACCGCCCAGATGGCCCTGTTACAATTTATGACTTGTGGCCGCGACAAGGTGGCAGTCCCCTCCACCGTCCATTGCGATCACCTCATCCAGGCCAAAACAGGCGCGACCTCCGACCTCGCCACCGCCCTCGACGTCAATAAAGAAGTATATGATTTCCTCGCCTCCATCTCCAACAAATATGGTATCGGCTTTTGGAAGCCCGGCGCTGGCATTATCCACCAGGTAGTTCTCGAAAACTATGCTTTCCCCGGCGGCATGATGATCGGCACCGATTCCCATACCCCCAACGCAGGCGGCCTCGGAATGGTAGCCATCGGCGTCGGTGGGGCAGATGCCGTCGATGTAATGGCAGGCCTCGCCTGGGAACTCAAAATGCCCAAGCTTATCGGCGTCAAACTCACCGGTAAGCTAAGCGGCTGGACCTCCTCCAAAGATATCATCCTCAAAGTGGCCGGCATCCTCACCGTCAAAGGCGGCACCGGCGCAATTGTAGAATATTTCGGTGAAGGCGCCGACAGCCTCAGCGCTACCGGCAAAGGCACCATCTGCAACATGGGCGCCGAGATCGGGGCCACCTGTTCGATCTTCGCCTATGACGCCAAAATGGCCTCCTATCTCAAAGCCACAGGCCGCGAAGAAGTCGCCGCCCTCGCCGATGGCATCAGGGATTACCTCCGTCCCGATAAAGAAGTATACAGCGACCCCGCTAAATATTACGACCAGGTCATCGAGATCAACCTCAACGAGCTCGAGCCCTACGTGAACGGCCCCTTCACCCCCGATCTGGCGTGGCCCATCAGCAAGTTTGCCGAGGCAGTCAGGGCCAACAACTGGCCCGAACGCCTCGAAGTCGCACTCATCGGCTCCTGCACCAACTCTTCATATGAAGATATCAGCCGCTCCGCCTCCCTCGCACAACAGGCCATCGACAAAAAATTGAAGACCAAGGCAGAATTCACCATCACCCCCGGTTCCGAGCAGGTCCGCTTCACCATCGAAAAAGACGGTTTCCTCAAGACCTTCGACCAGATCGGCGGCGTCGTACTCGCCAATGCCTGCGGGCCTTGCATCGGTCAGTGGGCCCGGCATATCGACGACCCCAACCGTAAAAATTCTATCATCACCTCCTTCAATAGGAATTTCGCTAAACGCAATGACGGCCTGGCCAGCACTCACGCTTTTGTCGCCAGCCCCGAAATCGTCACAGCCTTCGCCATTGCCGGTGACCTTACCTTCAATCCCCTCAAGGATAAATTGAAAAATGAAAAGGGAGAGGATGTGATGCTCGACGAACCCACCGGCGTAGAATTGCCCCCCAAAGGTTTTTCCGTAGACGATGCCGGCTACCAGGCCCCCGCCAAAGATGGTAAGGGTGTACAGGTTGTAGTCAAGGCCGATTCACAGCGCCTCCAGTTGCTCGCTCCCTTCGCCGCATGGGAAGGCACCGACCTCAAAGGATTGAAACTGCTCATCAAGGCAAAGGGCAAATGTACCACCGACCATATTTCCATGGCCGGCCCCTGGCTCAAGTTCCGCGGCCATCTCGATAATATTTCCAACAACATGCTCATCGGCGCCGTCAACTTCTTCAATGAAAAGACCGATTCCGTCAAGAATGAGCTCACCGGCGAATATGGCCCCGTACCCGCCACCGCACGCGCCTATAAAGCCGCCGGTATCGGTTCAGTCGTCATAGGTGATGAGAACTACGGAGAAGGTTCCTCCCGCGAACATGCTGCCATGGAACCCCGCCACCTCGGCGTCCGTGCCATCGTCGTCAGGAGCTTTGCACGCATCCATGAGACCAACCTGAAAAAGCAGGGGATGCTCGCGCTCACCTTCGCCAACAAGGAAGACTATGATAAAGTGCAGGAGGATGACAGCGTCGATATCGTCGGTCTTACCTCCTTTGCTCCCGGCAAGCCCCTCACCATGGTGCTCAACCATAAAGACGGCAGCAAAGACCAGGTCACCCTCAATCATACGTATAATGAACCCCAGATCCAGTGGTTCAAGGCCGGCGGCGCATTGAATGTGATCCGCTCAGAGTTCGCTAAATAAAAATCCGGCCTCCGTCGCCCATCCGGTTTCCGTCGCCATTAATGTTACCCTCATACAAGGCCCCGCATCAGCGGGGTCTTTTTTTTACGCCCACGCAAACGCATCGCCGGAAATCACATGCGTCACCTTCACCCCCGGCGCCTTCTGCTGCAGCACCGGCACCAGCCACTCCATCCCTGGTTCCTCACTCACCGAATGGCCCAGCACCACCAGCGCAATCTTCCCCCCGATGTACCGTGCATCCCGTACATACTCACTCGTCTCCCACTCATTCAGCTCGCCACAGATCAAAAGGTCCGGCTGATATTGCTCGATCATGGCAATCTGCGTTTTCCCGCCTGCCGCCCCGGGCAACAGCACCACCTTGCTACACATCCCCTCCAAATCCCCGATATATTTCAAATGCTCTATCCCCAAACGTTTCTTCAGATGCATCATCATCTCCTTCAAAGACATCCCCGGCAACGTTATCACCGCCGGCGTATCCGCATGATAATAGGGGTCCCAGCCCAGCGCCTGCAACACGCCCATCCGAATACCATCCGGCTTGTGCGCGTGTATCCCATCATGAAAACGCCACACACAAATGCCATGCTCTTTCAACACCCGTTCCTTTGCCTTGAAAACCGGGTCATTTCCCAGCCATGCCGTCTCATCCAGGTGGTTGTAATACGTCGGTTCATGTGCAATGATAAAATTGGCCCCCAGCCCGATGGCCTTCGCGATCACCGCTTCCGTCGCAAACATCGTGGTGACGATGCCCTTGACAGGCTGGTCGGGATCTCCCGCCTTAATCGTATCCACCGTATTCGGAAAGGGTGCGCCGGGAATATCCGTCAGCAACGCATCGATCACCTGGCGGATCGTCATATCCGCGCGCACAGCCGCCGCCCCACGATCGGCATAGGCCACAGCGTGCCTGTTCAGTGGCGCACCAGCGGCGGCCAACGGCCCTGGGATAAAAGCCGGCATGGACAGCGCAGCCATCGTCGTCAAAAAATCCCGCCGCCCCCAGGCTTTGTGCGGAAAAGATCGGTCAAGCGTATTTTCAGGCATATATCGTTAATTTGTGCCAATAAATATAGATCTTATTTAAATCAACTAATATGAAGCCCCGGATCCTTTTCCCCATCGCCTTTGCTCTTCTGACCCAATGCGTCCTTGCCCAGTCATCCCGGGGCAGCAAGAAAAAATTGGCCGTCATCGGCTATTATGCAGGAGGAGGAACCGACATCGACAGCTTCGCAACAGGCCAGCTGACCCACATCATCTTCAGCTTCTGCCACCTCAAAGGCAACCTGCTCAATGTAGGCAATGCAAGAGACACCGCTACCATCCAGCACCTCGTGGCCCAAAAACAAAAGAACCCCCAGCTCAAAGTGATCCTTTCGCTAGGCGGCTGGGGTGGCTGCAAGACCTGCACAGATGTATTCGCCACCGATAGCGGACGCAGCGAATTTGTCCGCTCCGTCAAACATCTCACCGATTATTTTCATACTGACGGCATCGACCTCGACTGGGAATATCCGGCCCTCGTGAACGTTCCCGGCTACGCCTTCTCGCCGGCCGATAAGGATCATTTCACCGCGCTCATTAGGGAGTTACGCGCCAGTCTCGGGAAAAAAAATGAGATCAGCTTCGCAGCCGGCGGCTATACCGACTACCTGACCACCTCTATCGACTGGAAAAACGTGGCGCCCCTCGTCAATTACATCAACCTCATGACCTACGACCTCGTCAACGGTTATGCTACCGTCACTGGTCATCATACCCCACTCTATTCTACTCCACAGGATGTGGAATCCGTCGATCATGCCGTTCGCTGGCTCGATTCCATCGGCGTTCCTATCAGCAAAATCGCCATCGGTATGGCCTTCTATGCCCGGGTCTTCCGGGACGTCGACAGCGTCAATAATGGCCTGTACCGCCCCTGTCATTTTTTCAGAGGGGTCGGCTACAAGGATTTCGCCACCTATTTTTCTCCCGATAGCGGCTTTGTCTACCATTGGGACCCTATAGCACATGCGCCTTATATGTACAGCGCAAAACAGCAGCTCTTCGCGTCCTTCGACGATACCACATCCATCCGCGGGAAAACGCTCTACGCCCTGCAGAAAGGCCTCGGCGGCGTTATGTTCTGGCAACTCACCGAGGATACATTCACCGGCGGTTTGCTCGATACGATTGACAAAACGAAAAAATCAGCTCTTCACTAATGACCTGATTATCAGGCAGATAAAATTTCCCATAAATAAAAAGTGGCGAACACGGCGAAGTTGAGGGCGAAATAAGCAACCATTAACATTTCGTTTGCGTATAATCCAGCTTGGGAAAAGTAGTTTGCGTGTTGTTAATTTATCATCTACCACCAATTACTGTTCATTCGTTTTGATCTCAGGAAACACGCAAATACACGCCTTGATAGACGGCTGCCGTTCGAATGACCGGGCAAGCCAAAAAGAGCTATACAACATGCTCAAGGAGTATGCTATCAAAATATGTTATCGTTATCAAAATAACCTCGAACAGGTGGAAGAGATTATGAACGAAGGATTTATTAAATTGTTTAAAAGCATTCATCAATTCGAGGAGTCCCGTCATTCGGATGTGCTCGCATCCCTGAAGGGATGGTTCAAAAGGATCCTGGTCAACACCTGTATCGACCATTATCGAAAGAATGCTTCCTATATCAACGGGCAAATGCTGTCAGAAGATGCGGAGAACATTGCCGACAAACAGGAGACCGGCCTGGACATCCTCTCCTATAAAGAGATCATTGAGGCCATCCGTCACTTGTCGCCGGCCTATCGCACCGTCTTTAACCTATTTGTCATAGAAGGGCTGACCCATGAAGAAATCGCTAAACACCTTGGCATCTCGGTCGGTTCTTCCAAATCAAACTTGTCGAAAGCGCGCGAAAACCTAAGAAAGATCCTAACAAAAAAAACTGACCAGAAAGCGTATGTTGAACCTATCCGATAAAGATCTGGATCGCCTGAGCCGGGAAGCTGCCTCGGAACATGATCCGGGGGACATCATAGGCCCAAGGTCATGGGACAAGCTCGAAGTCCGTCTGGATAGACATTTGGGCCATGTCACTCCCCATGTTGCCCGGGGATTTTACCGCCTCCCTTTTTATTATGCACCCGTCGTGTTGATGATACTCGGTGCCTCTTATTATCTTATCAGGAACCACAAGGCTCATAAGGAAGCATCCTCCGGCAGTCCGCCACTGACATTGGTCAAACCCGCCGGCACGGGCAAACCTTCTACCTCATTTCAAAACCCAACACAAACCGATAAGTCTACCTCTACACTAGCCCTTCCTCCTGCCACCGACGAACAACCGACTGCCCCCGCAGCCGGCGCCGGGTCACATCATGACCTTGCTTCCGGCGGATCGCCAACATCGGCCGCACCCGCCGCATCCGCCGCGCCTTCCGCATCCGCCTCTGGCAGTTCCACCGCCGGCAAATCCGTCGCAGGGAGCCCCACCAGTAGCCCCGCCGCCAGCGCTGCCCCGGGCAGCCCCAGCACAGGCAACCCCGCTGCAAGCAGTTCCGGCGCCTCCGGCTCCGTCGCAGGCAGCCCCGGCACCCACAGCCACAACCTTCCGCACGGAGCTTCCGCTTCTAGTATCGGCCGCACCCTCGCGCGTCCTCTCCCGAACGGGCACGACCGGCCGACTACCTCATCTCCCGGCTCATCCAATATATCCGCCGGCCTGTCCGCTTCATCACACGCCCACGGATCGACCGACCACCCTGATAATACCTCGACGGCCAACCCTGACAAAGGATCAGGCCTCGCCTCTCTATCCGGTACCCCCACCGTGTCCCCAGCGCGCCAGCTATCACTGTCCACCGTCCGCGGCCCTGTCCCGACAAAACGCCCCGGCTCAGTCTCTGACTCCGCCCTGCGCGCCTTCACGGCAAAATCCATTCCCACCCCGATCCAGAGAAAAGGTGGCTTGTATATCAACAGGTCTTTGCAGATCGGCGCACTCATCGCACCCGACTTCTCCTCCGTAAATTCTATGTCCGGAGATAAACCAGGCAGCACCATCGGGCTGACAGCGGATTACCAATTCGCTCATCACTGGTATATCGGCAGCGGGCTGCTGTTCAGCCGGAAGAACTTTGCAGCGGCGCCCCCGGACTTTCACCCGCCGCCGACTTATTATGCTCAGAATAATATGGACCAGAATAGCGCGAAAAATATCTCTTTTGTCAAAGGGTCTTTCACCATGCTCGAAATCCCGCTGAACCTCCGCTATGATTTCAGCGTCACCGGCAATACCGTCTTTTTCGCTACCGCCGGCCTGTCTTCCTATCTGATGACCAGCGAGAACTGTAACTATTTTTATCAATTCTGGGGCCATGCAATGACCCAAAGCAAAAATTATCCCGACCAGCCCAATTACCTGTTCTCAGCCCTCAACCTGTCCGTGGGCGTCGAAATGGGGGTCAGTAATACCCTGTCCGTCCTCGTCGCGCCTTATGTAAAGGTGCCCGTCAGGAACATAGGCTTCGGTCAGGTCGACCTCAGCAGCGTCGGTATCAACTTCGCCCTGGAATTCGCTCCCGTATTAAGCAGGAGAAGGTAGTGTCGCGCGCCCTCAATCGCGTACATCGAACCACACCGGCGTCTCGTTGTTCCAATCCCCATTATAATTGATCATCACCTCCTCTCCCGCTTGAATATAACGCACCGACCTGATCGTGATCAACTGGCCCTCAAAATCCATCTCATACTCACAATTCGACCGATAGGAATGGTTGTACAGCGGTACATAGCCCAACGCCATACAACAGTCCTTTTTGTCCGGCCCCCACTCAAAGATATAATCGTGCAGCAGGGTCTGATCCAGCAGCTTGCGCTCCGCCCGGCTCATCACGATCACCGGTGATACCTCGATCACCGTATCCCGGGCAATATCGATAGAAGTATACACGCCCCGCCCCCTCTCCCCCGTAGGCGCTATGTACAGTTCTGGTAAGATCATACGTCAATTTTGGGCAAATTAATATATTAATGTAGGTTTGACCTATGTCTTTATCCCCTGACTATATTGAGCAGTTCCGGAACATCATTCAGTCGGAAGATGTATTACATATCCGCGAGTTTCTAAATAACCAGAACATCAGCGACGTAGCCGAACTGATATACGAATTCCCGGAATTCGAAAGCCAGATCATCGGCAACCTCAGCATTCACAGGGCTTCCAGCACCTTCAAAATTCTCGACGTACCCACGCAGAAAAGGGTCATCCAGGAATTGCCCGCTTTTAAAACCGCAGAACTGCTCAACGACCTGTCCGCCGATGACCGGACCTCCTTCCTCGAAGAACTGCCCAGCGAAGTGGTGAAAGAACTGATCAAGACCCTCGACCCTGAAGAAAGAAAGATCACCCTCGCCTTGCTCGGTTATCCCGAAAGCAGCGTCGGCAGGCTGATGACACCCGACTATATCGCCGTGCAAAAAGACTGGACCGTCAGGGAAGTCATCGACCATATCCGCGAAGTAGGCAAAGACAGCGAAACCATCGACGTCATTTATGTGGTAGATGACAAAGGCATTTTTATCGATGACGTCCGCATCAGGGAGATCATCCTCGCCAACCCCGAGAAAAAGATCGAGGACGTGATCGACTACCGCTATATCGCCCTCAACGTAAACGATGACCAGGAGAAAGCCAGCGAAGCATTCAAAATGAACAACCGCGTCGCCCTTCCTGTCCTGGATAATAACAAAGTCATGCTCGGCATCGTCACCATCGATGACGTCCTGTGGATTACCCAGGAACAATTTTCCGAAGACATCCAAAAGATCGGTGGTACCGAAGCCCTCGACGAGCCCTATCTCGAAATGCCGCTGCTGAAATTGTTTAAAAAGCGTATCGTTTGGCTGGTCGTCCTCTTCCTCAGCGAAATGCTGACTACCACCGCCATGAGCTATTTCGAAGACGAGATCGCCAAAGCCGTCGTCCTCGCCATCTTCATCCCCCTCATCATCTCCAGCGGCGGCAACAGCGGTTCCCAGGCCTCCACCCTCATCATCCAGGCCATGGCG
>Ga0302326_10005625_pt1 | contig 28550 bp, 23 predicted proteins | sample Palsa_T0_3_FD_202264 | JGI IMG/M metagenome (GOLD analysis project Ga0302326, IMG submission 202264) | Peat permafrost microbial communities from Stordalen Mire near Abisko, Sweden - Palsa_T0_3 | ecosystem: Environmental > Terrestrial > Soil > Palsa > Peat permafrost | place: Sweden: Abisko... | reverse complement strand
GCTGGTCCTGGCCTTCGCCGCCGATCCGGTAGAACGGTGGTTGTACCCGCAGCCAGAGAGCTACCTCGGGTCTTTCCGGCGGTTCCTGGTTGCCTTCGGCGGCCGGGCATTCGATGAGCAGACTGCCTGGAAGATCGGTCCGGGCTCAGCCGTGGCCCTGTGGCTGCCGCCTGGTGCCGAGCCCGACTCCGACTTCCTCGTCGCTACCCTGGCCGGCACCGTTGCCCCCGATCAGCATGACGTCATGTTCGCGGTGCTGGGACAGATGGAGGAAGCTCATCCGACCTATCCGCACTGGTATCTGCCGTGGCTCGGCGTTGATCCTGCTGTGCAAGGCCGCGGGCTCGGGACGCAGCTGCTGCGTCCGTGCCTGGCTCTCGTTGACCAGAGTCACCTGCCCGCATATCTGGAGACCCCGAACCCGCGCACCATCTCCTTCTATCAGCGGCTGGGCTTCGAGGTCACCGGCCAGGCTCAGGCCGGGAGCTGCCCCCCGATTACATGCATGCTGAGGGAAGCACGATGATGTGGCAGGTGTGGCGGCTCGGCAAGGGGTCGGCTCATTGCTCCCAATCGGCCGTCAGATATCCCAGCCTCGCGACGACAGCGGTGCGTGCCGGGGAGTAGGCGCCGCCTGGCCGCTGGGAAGATCGGCGGAGTGGCGTCCCGGGCGGTCGGCCGGACAATAGACGGAGAAGACGGAGTGCCTGGTTCCGTCTGTGCAGGTCGTGACCTGATTGCTGGCGGTGTAAGAGACCACCAGCGCCGCAGGTGACTGCGGCGGCTTGGTAAACCCCACCCGGAGCAAGGTCAAGAAGGGGGCCGCGGTTTTGCGCCGCGGTCCCTGCGCGAGCGATTGAGGGCGGCCCGCCCGATGCTCGCGGGTAGACCGCACGAGGCTGCCGGCAACGGCAGTCCCAGATGGATGGCCGCCGGCCCGCGCAAGCGGGTGCACAGAACCCGGCCTACAGGCCGGCTCGCCCGCCGCCCGACCTGTCCGGGCATGCCCGCGTCCGGGCTCGGCGGTCCGATGTCGTGCAGCACGGTGCCTCCGGACCGAGCCCGATTACCCATCTGTCCTGAATCGACCCGCAGTAGCCTGAAATCCGTCGGCGGCGGCGTCCCGCGCTAGCATGTCCGGGCACAATGGGCGGAATCGCAGCACGATCGGGGACTAGCAGGAAGGCGAGCCATGGCCAGCTTTAGTCCTGGCCAGCGGCCAGTGGAGGAGCCCAGGGACAAGGGTCTCAAGACAGGCGCTCTTGGCCTGATGTCCAGCGTGGTCATGGGCGTGGCCTCGACCGCCCCGGCCTATAGCCTGGCCGCGACGCTGTCCTTCGTGGTGGCCGCCGTCGGGCTGAAGTCCCCGCTGATCGCCGTGCTGGCGTTCGTGCCGATGCTGCTGTGCTCGATCGGCTTCAGTGAGCTGAACAAGGCCGATCCCGACTGCGGGACCACTTTCATCTGGGCGGCCCGGGCGTTCGGGCCGAAAACCGGCTGGGCCGGCGGCTGGGGCGTCGTGGCGGCCGACGTCCTGGTCATGGCCAGCCTGGCCCAGGTGGCCGGCCAGTACCTGTTCTTCCTCATCCAGGGACCGAACAGCGCGATCGGCGGCACTACCTCCAGCGGCTGGGTGCTGCTGGTCGGTATTCTGTGGATCGTTGCGATGACCTACATCTGCTACCGCGGCATCGAGCTCTCGGCCAACTTCCAGAAGGCGCTGCTGTCCATCGAGATCCTCATGCTGCTGGTCATGTCGGTCACGGCGCTGTTCCGGGTGTTCGGCAGTCATCCGCCGCCCGGGTCGCTGCACCTGAGCTTCAGCTGGCTGTCGCCGTCGCACCTGCCCGTCTCGGCCTTTATGTCCGGTATCATCCTGATGCTGTTCATCTACTGGGGCTGGGACACCGCCTTGTCGGTGAATGAGGAGACCGCGGATAAGTCCCGGACGCCGGGCCGGGCGGCGATCATCTCGACGGTCGTGCTGCTCGTCACCTACGTAATCGTGATCATCGCCGTGCAGGCGTTCGCCGGCATCGGCGGCAAGGGCGTGGGGTTGACGAATCCGGCGCACCAGTTCGACGTGCTGTCGGTCACCGGGGCCGCGATCTTCGGCACCTCCGGGCTCGGCACGGTCTTGTCCCGGCTTCTGATCCTCATGGTGCTCAGCTCGGCCGCCGCCTCGACCCAAACGACGATTCTGCCGACCGCACGCACGACGCTGTCGATGGCCGCCTACGGGGCACTGCCCGAGTCGTTCGCCGAGATCAACCCCAGGTACCTGACCCCGACGGTGTCCACTCTCGTGATGGGTGTGATCTCGATCATCCTGTACATCCCGCTGAATTACATCTCCGGCGGCCACCCGATCGCTGACGCGGTCACTGCGATTGGCCTGTACATCGCGTTCTACTACGGGCTGACTGCGTTCTCCTGTGTCTGGTCCTACCGGGCCACTCTGACCAGCAGCGGGCGGAGTCTGTGGATGCGCGGCATCCTGCCCGGGCTAGGCGGGCTGATCATGTACGCGGCTGGCTTCTACAGCCTGCAGAGCGACTGGGTCGCGTCCAACAGCTACACCACGTGGACGGTGCCGATCCTGCACTGGCAGATCGGCGGTATCTTTATCATCGCTGTGCTGGCCGCGGTGGCCGGAGTGATCGGCTTTGCCTTCATGCGCGTCACCGCCCCCGCCTTCTTCCGCAAGGAAACGCTCACAAGGACCAATCCCGTGCTGGTCTTCAGCCAGGAGCTGTGAGCCAGGCCGGCGCTAGGACGGCCGCCACCGGACACCGAACCAATGCCCGACGAGCCGGCGGCAGGCCCGGGGACTCGGGCACGTCGTTCGCGCCTCTCCCGGATCGGGCGGCGTCTTGCCGGAGCGGACGGCATCCGGATGCCATGGATCCGGCAAACGGCCTGATGACTGGACGGGATTGCTTCGCGCTGACAAATTGGCAGAGAGGGCAACTATGGTGCAGTCTGGCCGCTAGCTGTTTTGCCGACGCGGACTCAGCCGGGCCAGCGGGGGGAAAGGATATGGACTCTGCAGCTCGGCCAGCCGACGTCGGTGCAGCCAGTGAGCCGGATCCGGCTCCGCCGGCCGGCCGGCCTGGGCCCGGCCATGCACGGCTGCACAGACGGTGCACCCTGACATGACCTGCTCAGCCAGACAGGCCGACGGCCCCGGCCGCGCTGCCCGCGTACGGCGAGCCGTGGGCAGCGCACCATGAGCAGCACAGTGCCGTCCGCAGGTCTGCCATCCGCAGGTCTGCCGTCCGCAGGTCTGCCGTCCGCAGGTCTGCCGTCCGCAGATCCGGCAGGCGCGGCCCCCGGGCGGCCATCCTGGCCTATCCGGTCCGGGACGGTGCCAGCGCTGGCCGACGGTTTCAGTGCCAGGCTGGAGACAGCCCCCGGCCTGACGGCTGCGCTGTCGGCCGGGGCTGCGGTCGCGCTCGTCCCCGACCGGGCCCTGGCCGCGGCTCACGTCCCTGGCCCGGCGGCGGCTCCCGATGCGCAGGACTGGCTGAGGTCGTCGGGTAAGACCCAGCTCGCCGCAGCTTTCGCCCAGTGGCTGTGGCAGTCAGGCGGTGTAGACCTGCTGGTCTGGATCGAGGCTACGAGCCGGGCCTCGGTGCTGTCCGGCTACGCCGCGGCGACGGCCACCGTGACCGGCCGGGACCAGGCGAGCAGCTGTGAGTCAGTCGCCGCCCAGTTCCTCAGCTGGCTGGGCGAGACCAGCCGTCCGTGGATGGTGGTACTCGATGACCTGGCCGACCCGGCGAACCTGGATGGTCTGTGGCCGGCCGGCCCGGCCGGCCGGGTGCTGGTGACCTCAGCCGACGCTGCGGCCGTCCCCAGCGGCATGCGGGTCATGCCGGTCGGGCCGTTCAGCCTGCGTGAGGCCATTAACTATCTGAACGGTCGCATGTCGGCCGACCCGGATAAGCGGCACGGCGCGATCGAACTGGCTCAGGACCTGGACTTCGAGCCGGTCGCGCTGGCCCAGGCCAGCGCGGTGATCGCCAACTCCCCGCTGTCGTGCCGCGAGTACCGGGCCCATTTCGTGCGCAGGCGGGAGCAGCTGGCGGAGTCGTCCAGCGCACGGCCGTCGGCAGCCGCGGTGACGTGGACGTTCTCTTTCGGCCGGGCGGACCAGCTGGCGCCGGGCGGATCGACCCAGCTGCTGCTGGCCCTGGCCGCGCTGCTGGACGGGCACGGCATTCCACAAACCGTCCTCGCCGCTCCTGCGGCAGGCAATTTCCTCGCGGGCGGCGGCGTCGTCCCGGCCAGCAGCGAGCGCGCCCGCGCGGCACTGGCGGCGCTGGAACAGGCCGGCCTGCTGACCGTCGAACCGGTGACGGCACCGCCGACGGTCCGGATCAGCCCAGTGCTGCAGGCGGCGCTGCGGGCCGCGATGCCCGAAGGCATGCCGGATCAGGCGGCGAGGTCGGTCGCGGACGCGCTGCTGCAGGCCTGGCCGGAACGGGAGCTGCCCGGCTGGCCTGCCTCCGGCCTGCGATCCTGTGTAGCGACCCTCCGGCGGATCACCGGAAACCTGCTATGGGACGGCGGCTGCCATCCCCTGCTGGTGCGGGCGGGGGACAGTCTGGACCGCGCCCGCCTGACCGAACCCGCGGTGGACCATTGGCGAGACCTGGCCACGACCAGCGGCCGCCTGCTCGGCGGTGGGCACCCGGACACGATGCTGGCCGGCCAGCGGCTGGCCGACGCCTACCTTGCGGCCGGGCGCGCGGACGACGCCGTTCCGTGGTTCCAGTGGGTACTCGACATCCTGAACTACAAGCTCGGGCCGGATCACCGTGACGTGATCGAGGCGCGGCGCCGCCTGGGCCACGCCCTCGTGGCGGCGCTCCAGCTCCCGGCTGCGATTGCCGTCCTTGAAAGCGCGGTTCCCCAATTCGAACAGGCCTGCGGGCCGGGGCATGCCAGCACCCTCGGCGCGCGGGACGAGCTCGCCGCCGCCTACCTGGCTGCGGGCCAGTACTCCAAGGCCATCACCCTTTACCGGCGCACGCTGGCCAACCGGGAACGCGCCCAGGGAGCCCGGCACCCGCAGACGATGACTACGCGTCACGGCCTGGCCGACTCCTACCTGGCCAGCGGCCGGGCAAAGGAGGCAGTCGCGGCCTACAAGCGGGTGGTGGCCGACCGGGAACGCGTCCTTGGGCCCGATCACCTGGACACGCTAGCGGCGCGGAACGACCTCGCCGCCGCCTACCAGAAGACGGGCAAGACGGCGGCGGCGGAGCTGGCCAGCGAGCTGGCCTGGGCCGGGTTGGAGCGGGTGCTCGGCCCACGCCACCCTGACACGCTGCGGAGCCGTGCGAGGCTGGCCCAGGTTTACCGCCGACTGGGGCGCTATGGCGACGCCCGCGTGCTGCTGCGCGATACGGTCGGTCGGCTGGAGCGCGCCTTGCCCGATGGCGATCCGCTGATCGCCGAACTGCGCCAGAGCCTGGCCGACATCGGCGAGGAGTAACCCGCGGCGCTGATCCGGCGGCAACGTGGCGGGCTTGGCCGAGCTGGCCAGCGGCGGCCGGCTGCCGCCACCCTGATCGCCCTTCGCGCTCGGTCTGACCGCAGGCACACGCGTGCCCCGCCCGCGCGATCTAGCGGGAGGAACGTGCCAGCAGCCCGGCGATGAGCACTTCGAGCACTTCGCGCATTGTGCCGGTGAAGTCGAGCCGCAGAGCGGCCAGCGCCGGATCGGCCTGGTAAGCCGCCAGCATCGCGGCTGAGGGCTGCGTGAAAGGCCACACGGCGCTGGTCACCATGACGACGGCCATGGCGAGCCGGCCCGCGTCGCGCTCGCCGAGCTCAGCCACGGACCTGAGCGCCAGCCTGCCCAGCACGGTCATGTTGACGATGGCGGCCCGCTTGTATTGCGCGGCGACCTGTGGCGAGACGTTGCGCTCCAGCACCGCAGCCTGGGCGCTGATCAGGTCGCACAGCACGGGCCGGGACGCGAGTGACGCCGCGATCGCGGCAGCCAGCTGGTCGCCGCGATCACTCACAGACGCGCCCGCGTCCACCGCGGCCGGCACGGCCTGTTCCAGCGCTGCGAGCCACTCCTGCGACGCCGAGTCGAGCAGCTCGAGCAGCACCGCCTCGCGGGACTCGAAGTAACGCAGCACATTCGACTTTGCCAGGCCGGAGCGCCGGCTGAGCTCGTTGAGACTGACCTGCGCCACCGGCATCTCGGCGAGCATCGCGGCCGTGGCATCGAGAATCGCCCGGCGGCGTGCCTCGCGCTGCTCCTGACTGCGCGCGCGCTGGAACGTGGTCATGTGAGCTACATTACAGACCAGCGGTCCCTTGTGTATAGACCGGCGGTCTGCTAACTTTCTAATAACAGACCGCTGGTCTGTCCGAAATTTCAGCAGGAGGCATCATGTACGCGGTCCCCGACCAGGCGGGAAAGCTCATCGTCGTCACCGGCGCCAACAGCGGCATCGGCAAGGAGGCCGCCCGGCGCCTCGCCGCGGCCGGAGCGCACGTCGTGCTGGCAGTGCGCACCGTCGCCAAGGGCGAGCAGGCCCGCGCCGAGATCCTGGCGCAGCACCCCAGTGCCCAGCTCGAGGTCCGCCGCGTCGACCTGGCCGAGCTGGCGTCCGTGCGGGAATTCGCCGACGGTATGGCCACCGATGGCATCCCCGTCGACCTGCTGATCAACAACGCCGGGGTGATGGCACCGCCACGGCGCATGACGACGGCCGATGGCTTCGAGCTGCAGTTTGGCAGCAACTTCCTCGGGCCGTTCGCGCTGACCGTCCGGCTGATGCCGCTGGTACTCGCCGCTGCCTCGCCCCGGGTAGTCACGATGAGCAGCGGCCTGGCGAACTACGGCCGGATCCGCTTCGACGACCTGCAATGGCAGCGCCGTTACCGCCCCTACCTCGCCTACGCCCAGTCCAAGCTCGCCGACCTGATGCTGACCGAGCACCTGGCGGCCCTCACCGCCCAGCGCGGCTGGAACCTGCTGAGCACCGCCGCGCACCCCGGGTTCACCCGCACGAACCTGCAGACGGCGGGCGCGAACCTCGGCCGGGACAAGCCGAAGCGCACGCTGCTCAACAGCCTCAACATCATGCCCTCGCAGTCCGTCGAGCCGGGCACCGAGCCGCTGCTGTACGCCGCGACCAGCCCCGACGCGGTCAACGGCGGCTACTACGGCCCAGGCGGGCGCTTCGGGCTGGTCGGGCCCACGATCAGTGTCCGGCCGCCCCGCAGGGCCCGTGATGCCGCCACCGCCGGCCGGCTCTGGTCCGAAGCCGAACGCCTTACCGGCGTCAGCCTGCCGGCCGAGGCCGCCCGACCCTAAGAGACCGGCGAAAGCTCCTGGCTGCTGTCCCGGGCGGGCTCGCTCCTGGCTGCCCGGCGGGCTCGGGTGTGGCGGTTCTCCGGAACCGGGATGCCCAGGTTCCCCCGCAGCGTGTCGGACTCGTACTCGGTTCGCAGCAGGCCGCGCTCGCGCAGGATAGGCACGACATCCTCGATGAACCTGCGGAACTGGGCCGGGTGCCCGACGTGGATGTTGAACCCGTCCAGGGCGCGCTCTTCGAACCATCGCTGCAGCACGTTGGCCACAGTCACCGGCGAGCCGACGAACGGGGTCGGCTTCGGCCCGGACAGCTGCTGGACGGTCTGCCGGAGCGTGTAGTTGTTGTCCCGGGCCAGCGCCACGATCTTCTCCGCATGGGTACGGAAGCCCCGCTCCGCGACGTGAAGGACATCGGGGAACGGCGCGTCGAGGTCGTACTGCCGGAAATCGTGCCAGGCGAACGGGCGGCCGAGCTCGCCGAGCGCCCGGTCGAAGTCCTGGTCGGCTAGCTGCGACTCCCGCTCGATCTCGCGCCCCTCGGAGTCGGTGTCGCCCACGAACACGCTGACGCCCGGGAGGATGACGATGTCGTCGGGGTTGCGGCCCTTCTTCGCCGCCCGGGACTTGATGTCGGTGTAGAAGGCCTGGCCCGCTTCGATCGACGCCGCGTGGGTGAAGATGCCCTCGCCGATCGTCGCGCCCAGGTCGCGGCCCTGCTCGGAGTCGCCGGCCTGGAAGATGACCGGCTGCCCCTGCTTCGACCGGGAGATGTTGAGCGGCCCGACGACCGAGAAATGCTCGCCCCGGTGGTTCAGCGCGTGCTGCCGCGTCCGGTCGAGGAAGATCCGCTTCTCGCGGTCGCGGGGGAACGCGTCGTCCTCGTAGGAGTCCCAGAGGCCCTGCACGACCTGCACGAACTCCAGGCCGCGCCCGTAGCGGGTGTCGTAGTCGAAGTGCTCCTCCCGGCTGAAGTTGCCCGCCGCGCCCGCGTCGCCGCTGGTCACCACGTTCCACCCGGCCCGGCCGGCGCTGATCAGGTCCAGCGATCCCAGCCGCCGCGCGATATTGAACGGATCGTTGTAGGACGTCGTCAGGGTGCCGACGAGGCCGATGTTCTTGGTCACCACGGCGAGCGCCGACAGCAGCGTCAGCGGCTCCAGGCGGTTGAGGTAATGCGGTGGGGAGTCGGGGGTGATGAACTGGCTGTCAACGATGAAGATCAGGTCAAACTTGGCCGCCTCGGCCCGCTGGGCCTGATCGATGTACCAGTGGACGTTTACGCTGGCGTCGCCGGGGATCTCCGGGTCGAGCCAGCGGAAGTGCTGGCCGGGCCCGCCCACGCCGGTGACGATCGCGCCCAGCTTGATCTGTCGCTTGGTCATGTTGGCTGTCCTTCCGTTCGTTCCTCGGGCTATGCCTGGCTGGCCGCAGCAGCCGCCGCCGCCGCCGGCTCCTGGCGCTCGCGGCGAGCGACTTCCGCGCGCACCAGCGGCAGCAGGTGTCGGCCGTAGTCGATGGCGTCGTCATAGGGGTCGTAGCCCCGGATGAGCAGAGTGGTCACGCCGATGTCGACGTAGTCGAGCAGTGCCTGCGCCACCGTGTCCGGCGTCCCGACCAGGGCGGTGGAGTTGCCGCCGGCGCCGGTGGCGGCGGCCAGCGGCGTCCACAGTGCCCGGTCGTGCAGCTCGCCCTTGGCCGCCGCGGCCAGCAGCCGCTGGGAGCCTCGGTTCTGCGGCTGGTTCCCGCCCGGTCCTCCCGACGGCCAGCGCCACTGTCCTTTGAAGGACGCGAGGTTCGCCTGGGTGGTCTGGAGGATCTGGTGCGCCCGGTCCCAGGCGAGTTCCTCGGTCGGCCCGAGGATGGGACGGAACGACACACTGATCCGCGGCGGCTCGCTGCGGCCTGCGGCGGCGGCCCGCACTGAGGCGATCTGCTCGGCGGTCTCGGCCAGCGGCTCGCCCCACAGGGCGTAGACGTCGGCGTGCTTGCCACCCACCCGGTATGCCGCGTCCGACGAACCGCCGAAATACAGCGGGATCCGCGGCTGCTGGGGGGAGCGGACGCTGGTGTAGAAGTCCTCGATCTGGTAGTGCCGCCCGTGGTAGTCGAACGGCGCCTCGGCCGTCCAGGCCTGCTTCATGATGTCGAGGTACTCGTCGGTGCGGTCATAGCGCTCGTCCTTGGACAGGTGATCGCCGTCGCGGCGCTGCTCGCTGTCGCTGCCGCCGGTGATGATGTGCACGGCGATCCGGCCGCCGGTGAACTGGTCGAGAGTGGCGAACGTGCGCGCGGCCAGGGTGGGCGCCACGAACCCGGGACGGTGGGCGATGAGGAAGCTCAGCCGCTCGGTATGGGCCGCGGCGTAGGCGGCCACCTGGGTGCCGTCGGGCTCGGCGGAGGCGTAGCCGATGAGCACCCGGTCGAACCCGGCGTCCTCGTGGGCGCGAGCGAAGCGCCGGAGGTAGTCGCGGTCGACGGCCGGGCCGGCGGAGCGCCGTATCTCCGACTGGTCCCGGGTACTGATCATGCCGATGAACTCGACGGGCATGGACTTGTCCTTCCTGAGCGGTTTACTTACTGAGTGCGTGCACCGGGCTTCGGGCCGGCGCCGGTTCCCAGCCGAGGGCAGGGCCTACCTGCGTGGCGAGAAGCTCCAGGGCGGCGATGGCGTCGCCGAGCGCCGGAGCAGCCGGGCTGAACTGGCAGATGAGGTCGGTCGCCAGCGGGAGCACCCGGTCGGCGGCCAGCCCGGCTGCCACCTCTTGCGGGTGGCCGTAGGAGATGTGCAGCCGCTCGAAGTACGCCTCGGTGTCGAGGCCGGGCGGAAAGCGCCCGGTCTTCACCATGCGCGCCACCAGGCCCAGCACCGCGGGCTCGATCGCGGCCTTGGCCGCCCGCTTGTCCGCCGCAGGGAACACCCCCCGGGACAGGCCGATGCGCAGCTCGCTGGCCGGGCCGGCGTAGCAGGCCCGGTAGACCTGCGCCCATGGCGCCTGCACCTCGTCGGTCCGCTCCGCGCTGCCGAAGGTGGCCCGGTTGAGCAGCAGCCTGGTGCCTGCGGCGCCGACGTGGCGGGCGCCGCCCTCGCTGAACGCGGCCTGCCAGACCCGGTGGGCCAGCTGCGGCGCTGGCGGCTGCAGTGTGTAGGCAGTGTCCCGGACCGGCCGCCCGGCAAACGCGTCGAGGAGCAAGGCCACGGCTGCGGTGTTCGCCTCGCGGCGATTCTCGACGTCGCGGCCGAAAGCGGCGAAGACGGCCGGGTCGGTGCCGCTGCCGACGCCGAGTTCCAGGCGGCCCCCGGCCAGCGCGTCGAGCACGGCCGCGTCCTCAGCGACGCGCAGCGGATCCTCCAGCGGCAGGGTCACCACCGCTGTGCCGAGGGTGATGCGCCGGGTGCGCTCGGCAACGGCGGCCAGGAACGTCAGCGGCGAGGGGAGCCGGCCGGCCGTCGGGTCGAGGTGATGCTGAGCCACCCAGGCCGAGTCAAAGCCGAGTTCCTCGGCGGCGACGAACAGCTCGACGTAGTCGCGGTACAGCTGCGCAGGCTCGGCGCTGCCGTGCAAGTGCGACAGGAACCCCAGGCGGAGCCGACGGGGCGCCACTGAAGTGTCCGCTGCCGCGCGGCGGACATCGGCCTGGGTCATGAGCCGGCCGGCCTGCGCACCGGGTCGTCCGCCACCGCCTGTCCCGCCACCGCCTGTCCCGGCACCGGTCATCCTCGGCCCCGGTCCTGGGCGATGGCCAGCCACTCGTCGTGGCGATGGCAGGCGACGGTGCGCCGGTCGCCGAGCGTCACCAGTTCTGGCTGCTTCGCGCAGGCGTCGATGGCGAAGCGGCAGCGGGCGGCAAACACGCAGGCGTCCGGGCCGGCCGGCGGTGCCGGGTCGGCGTCGGTGCGGCGCAGCTGATGGGCGGAGAGCGGCCGGTCGTGGCGGACGCTCGGGGCCGAGGCCATCAGCAGGGCCGTGTACGGGTGGCGCGGTGCGGTGAATACCTGGTCGATGGGGCCGTCCTCAACGATCCGGCCCCGGTAGAGCACCACGATGCGGTCGGCGATGCCCGCCAGCGAGCTGAGGTCGTGGGAGATGATGACGATCGGCAGCCCCAGCGAGCTGCGCAGCTCGTCGAGCAGGCGCAGGACCTGGTTGCGCGTACTGGCATCGAGCGCGCTCACCGGCTCGTCGCAGATCAGCAGGCGGGGGTCGGTGGCCAGCGCGCGGGCGATGGACACCCGCTGGCGCTGGCCGCCGGATATCTGGCCCGGCGTGCGCTCCAGCACGGAGGCGTCGAGGCCGACCTTCTTCAGCGCGTCAACAACGACCCGCCGGATCTTGTCGCGGTTGGTCTCGCCGCGGATCCTGAGCCCCTCACCGACGATCTCGGTGACGGTGAGGTCCGGGTCGAGCGAGCGGAGCGGGTCCTGGAAGACCAGCTGCACGTGCCCTCGGCGCCGCTCGGCCCGCCGGGCCCCCCCGCGCAGGGTGGAAATCGGCAGGCCGTCGAAGACGACCTGGCCCCGCCGGGGATTCACCAGCCCGACGACTGTGCGGGCAAGGGTGGTCTTGCCCGAGCCGGTCTCGCCAACCAGGCCGACGATCTCGCCGGGCCATATCGCCAGGTCGATGCCGCTGAGCACCTTCGCCGCCCGCCAGCCGCGGCCGAGGGTCACATCGACCGACTGCACCGCAAGCAGCGGCGGCGCGTCGTAGGCAGCGGTGGCGGTCATCGGGCCGCCAGCGCACTGACGGTGTCGGCATCCCTGGCGCGGATGCATCGCACGCGGTGGTGGAAGCCGACCATCACCTGGGTGACGGATCCGGAGCCGCAGGCGGGAATGGCGAGCGGGCAGCGGGCGGCGAAGCGGCAGCCGTCGATGGCCGCGCCCACCTGCGGCGGCTGCCCGGCAATGACCTCCAGCTCGCGACGGCGGAAGTCGCCGACCGAGGCCACCCGGAGCAGCGCCTGGGTATAAGGGTGCCGGGGCCGCTCGATGATCTCCTCGGTCGGCCCCGTCTCCACGACCTCCCCGGCGTAGAACACTACGACGCGGTCGCACAGCTCGGTGATCACGGCGAGGTCATGGGAGACGAACAGGACGGCCAGGCCGCGCTGATCGCGCAGCTGCAGCAGCAGCTCGATGACCTCGGCCTGGATCGTGACGTCCAGCGCCGTGGTGGGCTCGTCGGCCACCAGCAGCTGCGGGTCGCACGAGATCGCGGTGGCGATCATCACCCGCTGCAGCATGCCGCCGGACAGTTCGGCCGGAATCTGGTGGAATACGAGCTCGGGCTGGCGCAGGCCCACCGCGCCGAACAGCTCGATCGCCCGCTGGTGCGCTGCGCGCCTGCCCAGGCCCAGCTTCACCCGGAGAACCTCGGCCAGCTGGTGGCCGACGGTGATCGTCGGGGTCAGGTAGGACGCGGGGTCCTGGAACACCGCGCCCATCTTGCTGCCGTGCACCCGCTCCCAGCCCCGCCGGGACAGGGCCGTTACGTCGTGGCCGGCGAACGACACCGTCCCGCGCTCGACGGCGCAGCCGCGGGGGAGGACGCCCAGTGCGGCCCGGCAGGTCAGCGTCTTGCCGCTGCCGGACTCTCCGACCAGCCCGACGATCTCGCCGGGACGGATGCTCAGGGAGACGCCGCGCACAGCCATGGCCGCCCCGTCATGCACGCTGACGTGCAGGTCGTCGATGCTCAGCACCTCGCCGCCGACCTGCCGAGATCCGGGGCGGACGCCGGCAACCGCGCCGGGATCAGTGATGTCAGGCAACAGATTGCGATTGTCGATCACCATCGACGGGCTCCAGATTCCTCGGGTCAGTGCGACGGACATGTTGGGTGACCGGGTCGACCAGGACCAGCGCCCCAGCGCTGCTCCGGTCACGGAAGGCGTCGGCCAGCGCGTTCAGTGCGCCGACGGTGATGGCGATGATCGCCCCGGGGATGAACGGCGCCCAAGGGGCCTGGGAGAGGTAGTCCAGGTCCGACGACAGGATGCCGCCCCATGTCGGTGCCGGCGGCTGCACGCCGATGCCGAGGAAGGTAAGGAATGACACCGCCAGCAGCGCGGCGGCGGCCATCGATGCCGTGGTCACCGCGATGTTCGGCAGCACCTTGCGCAGCACGTGCACCCGGATGACGTGCACCTTGGAGGCGCCTAGCAGCTCAGCGGCCTCTACGTACTGGGAGCGGGCATGCTCGAGGGTGGCCGCCCTGGTGACGCGGAAGAACAGAGGGGCGAGCAGGATCCCGACGGGGATCATGGCGTGGGTGAGGGTATTGCCGAGGGCGGCCGTGACGGCGACGGCGAAGAAGATATACGGCAGGGTCATGAGCGCATCCGCGACGCGGTTGGCGATGAAGTCGAACCACCTGCCGAGGAAGGCGGTGGCAATGCCGGGCAGGGCGCCGAGCACGAGCCCGATCCCGACCGCTTCCAGGGCAGTGAGCACCGAGAGCCTGGTGCCGGCCATCATCCGGCTCAGCACGTCCCGGCCGAGGTAGTCGGTGCCGAACAGGTGATGCGCGCTCGGGCCCTGGTACAAGGCGTTGGCGTTGATGGCCAGCGGGTTCTGGGGCGCCAGTGCGGAGCCGAACACCGCCAGGAACGCCACGGCGGTGAGCACGGCGATGGCGATCCAGACTGACGGCAGCCGCCAGATCGACTGCGGCCTGGCTCCCGGTCCCCTGGTCCCCGGGCGCCTGCCGTTGCTGCTGCTCATGCGCCGAGCCCGTCGCTCGTCCGGTACAGCCAGTTGAGCGTGGTGTTCACCAGGAGGTTGACCACGATGACGAAGGTACTGATCACGAGCAGCACGCCCTGCACCACCGGCATGTCGCGGGTTTCCGCGCTCTCCAGCAGGAGCTGGCCAAGCCCCGGCAGGGAGAACACCGCCTCGGCGGCCACCGCGCCGGCGAGCATCTGCGGGAAGTCGTTGCCGAGAATCGTGAGCGCCGGGCCGGCCGCGTTGCGCAGCGCGTGGCGGATCATGATACGGCGGTACGGCAGCCCCCTGACCTTGGCGCCGACGATGTAGTTCCGGTCGAGCACCTCGACCAGGGAGGTGCGCAGCTGCCGGGCGATGTCGGCGGAGACCTGCAGGCTGAGGGCCAGGCTCGGCAGGATGATGTACTTGAGCCACTGCAGGATGCTGGTGGTCGGCCCGACATAGCCGTTGGCGGGGAGCAGGTGCACGGTTACCGCGAACAGGACCACCAGGATGATGCCGATGACGAAGGCCGGCAGCGTCGACAGCACCGAGCACGCCATGGTGACCCCGCGGTCGAACCATCCGCCGCGGCGGATGGCGGCGACAGCCCCGGCGGTCCCGCCGATGACGATGGCGAGGATCACGGCCAGAATCGCGATCGACAGGTCGACGGGCAGGCGCTGGCTGATGCTCTGAGCGACCGGGATCTGGGTGAACCATGACCGCCCGAGGTTGCCCTGGGCAGCCTGCGTCAGCCAGTGCCAGTACTGCACCACGAGCGGGTGGTCCACGCCCAGCACCCGGTTGAGGTGCGCCACCGCGGCCGGCGTTGCCGCGTCCTGCCCCAGGATCGTGGCCGCGGGGTCGCTGTTCGACAGCGCACCCAGGCCGAAGGTGATGAACGTGCTGAGGGCCACGATCGGCACCAGGACGACGAGCCCGCCGCCGATTCGCACCATGGCGGTCCGGCCCCGGCGCTGCCGGGGCGGCGTTGCCGCCCCGGCAGCCCTGGCCGGGCCTGGCCGGATCAGGTCGATCACGGTCATGAGATCACCTGGAGCCTCTCGCCGGCCACCGGCTCAACTCGCCACCCGGACGCCTTCCCAGCGCTGCTGCACCAGGTCGGCGGGGATGCCGGTCACCTTCGGGCTGTAGGCGAAGATGCGCGGGTTGGTGTAGAGCCAGATGTGGATGGGATCGTCCTGCACGGCGGTGGCGACGGCGTTCTGCAGGATGCTCGGGTAGCTGGGCGAGGTGATCGGGACGGTGAGGGCCCGCCCCAGCGCGTTGGTCACCGTCGGTGAGTCGGTCGAGGTCTTCCCGTCGACGTTCATCAGGCCCTGCTGGCTGTAGAGAACGTCGAGCATCTCGACCGGCGAAGCACGGCCCGCAGTGCCGTCGATGGCCAACGGGATTGTCTTGTCGAGATAGAGGTACTGGGTCTCGGTCTCGTAAGGAATGTCCTTGATGGTGACCGTGATGCCGGCCTGCTTGAGCTGTCCCTGGATCTGCTCGGCAAGCGAGTCGTCCGTGCTGATGCTGGTCAGGGTTATCTTCAGGCCGTGCGGGTAGCCGGCCTGGGCCAGCAGCTGCCTGGCCTTGGCCGGGTTGTAGGGGTAGAGGTCGGCCAGCTTCGGGCTGTAGCCGACGAACCCCTTCGGGAACGGCTGGTAGGAGACCGACCCGTAGCCGGCCGCCTGGATCTGGACGATCGCCTGGCGGTTGATGGCATAGTTGATCGCCTTCACCACATCCGGCTTGTTAAACGGCGGCGTTGTCGTCTGGATGTCGAGCTCGTTCACGACCTCTGACGGGATCACGTCGATCTTGAACCCGGCAGCCTTAGCGGCCGCAACCTGGTTTCCGGCGATGTAGGCCACGTTGACTTGCCCCGATTCCAGAGCGGACAGGATCTGCTCGGGCTCGGTGATGTCCTGCACCGTGAAGTTCGCGAGGTGAATCTGGCTGGCGTCCCAGTAGCCGGGGTTGCGCACCAGGTCGGCGTGGGAGTCCGGGACGTAGCTGGTCAGCTTGAACGGGCCCGCCCCGACCGGCTGGGTAGGCAGGCTCCCAGCGTCCTTGGTGAAGGCCTTCGGGCTCACCATCATGCCGTCCTTGCCGGCCAGCAGGTAGGGCACCTGAAAGTCGGTCTGGGCCAGGTGGAGGGTGAAGCTGGTCGGGCTGTTCACGACCACCTTGGAGATGACGGCTAGCTCCGAGGCGATGTTGGAGTTCGCCTGAGTCAGGCCGCGGTGGATGTTCTCCGCTACCGCCTCCGCGTTCAGCGGCGTCCCGTCGGTGAACTTGAGGTTCGGCCGGAGCGTGAAGGTCACGCTCTTGCCGTTCGGCGCGTAGGTCCACTTGGTCGCCAGGCCGGGCCCGACGCCGCCCGAGGGCTGGAGGGTGGTGATCGAGGCGTACACGAGCCCGAGGACGTGCATGTCCCAGCCGGCGCTCGAGGTGACCGGGTCCCATGACGTCGGGAGCTCCCACTCCCAGTTCAAGGTCCCGCTCGCGCCGGCGGTGGTGGTCGGCGGCGGCGACCCTGCCGACGTGCCGCCGCTGCTGCTGCCGCAGGCGGCGAGCACCGAAACGGCGACAACGGCAGTGGCGGCCATGATGTAAGCGCGGACTGCGCGCCAACGGACTGGCATAACGGGCTCCTGTCGGGTGAGGGGCACCGCCACGCCGTTGTGGCTCGGGTGCATCCAGCGATGGTTACTCTAATTCATATAAAAACGATTGGTCAAATAGACTTTAGATCATCAGGGTGACCTGGCCGGTTTACCTCGCCGCGCCGGAGCCTGCCCGGGCTATTCACGCCGAGAGCGCGTGCGGGCCGGCAATGTCCGTGCCGACCGGCGTGCGCGCCGCCTGCTCGCGCAGTAGCGGCACCAGTTCCCTGCCCCAGTCCACCACGTCGTCCAGCGGGTCGAATCCCCGGATGAGGACCGCGTCCACGCCCGCCCGGCGGTAGGCCATCAGGGCATCGGCCACCTGCCGCGGCGTGCCGACCAGCGCGGTGGAATTACCGCCGGGGCCGGTCAGCTTCGTCACGCCGTACCAGAGCCGCTCGTCGTGGACATCGCTTGTCGCGCCCTGCTGCTGCAGCCGCTCCGAGCCGACCGAGGAAGACTCGCGGAAGCCGAATAGCCGGGCGTCCCGGACCCGGGGATCGGAGCCGCGGCCGGGTACCTGGACGCCCTGCACCTGCGCGGTCTTCGCCGAGGCGACCCGGCTGGCGGTGGCCGACCTGATGTCCTCGGCGCGCTGCCACGCCGCCTCCTCCGTGGCAGCCACGATCGGCCGGACCGACAGGCTGAACCGGACGCTGCGGCCGTGGCGGGCAGCCGCGGCCCGGATCTGGGCGATCCGCTCGGCGATCTGGGCCACCGGCTCGCCCCACAGCATGTAGACGTCCGCGTGCTCGGCGCCCACGCCGACGGCGGCGGCCGAGGCGCCGCCGAAGTACAGCGGGATCCCGCCGGTCACCGGCGGCCGGACCGAGCTGTACGCGCCCTGCACCTGGTAGAACTCGCCGTCGTAGTCGAACGGCTCGGCCGAGGTGAGCTCGCGGCGCAGCAGGCTCATGAACTCCGCGGTGCGCGCATACCGCCGGTCGTGGTCGGCGAAGTCGCCATCCCGCTTCTGGTCAAGCTCGTCGCCGCCGGTGATGTGGTGGATGGCGACCCGGCCGCCCCCGGTCAGCTGGTCCAGCGTGGCCAGCTTGCGCGCCACCAGAGTGGGGGCCACGAACCCTGGCCGGTGCGCGATCAGCACCTTGAGGGTGGCGGTGGCGTACAGCACGTGCGCAGCTACCGCGAACCCGTCGGGGCCGGTGGCCCCGTAGCCGATCAGCACGCGGTCGAAACCCGCCGCCTCATGCGCCTGCGCGAAGCGGGCCAGGTAACCGGGGTCGATCTGCGGGCCATCGAAGGAGCCGCGCGACTCGGAGACTTCCTTGGTCCCCACCATGCCGATGATCTCGATAGACATTGCTGATGCTCCTGCCTGGTAAACGGGGCCGATGGCGGTCGCGCCATCCCCGGGTCTGCGGCGTCCCGGTCTGCCGCCTGCATCGATGGGCGGCAGGCGCGCCCGTCTCTGCGCTGACGCGGACCGCGCATGCCTGGCATGCAAGCACATTGACGCGATTCTTGTCAATTAATTCGATCGACTTAGTAGCATTAGCCGTGGCCACGGGCCTCGGGGCCGTGGCCACGCAGCGGGGGAGTGCCGACCCCGCCGGCAAGGCATCTTCCCGTTACGACCGGGCGGGCCCCCGACATGACAAGCCCAGCGACGGCATTGGTGCCGTCACAAGCTCGATCATTGCTCCCCCTTCGCCAGCGCGGCGAAGGCTGAGCGCCCCGCCGCGGCGATGATGGAGTCGTCCTGCGGGGTGTGCACGCGGGCGCACAGCACATCCCGGTAGTGCCGCTGCAGCGGGTTTCTCCTCGTCAGGGCGTTATTCCCGATCAGCGCGACCGCCTGCTCCACGGCCCCGATCGCGGCCCGGGTGCTGGTGAGCTTGGCGATCCCGGCGCGGCTCACGGCGGCCGGATCCCCCGAGTCGACTCGCGTCGCCAGGGCGGTGACCAGCTCATCGGCTGCGATCAGGGAGGCGTCGATCTCGCCGACCGCGCTCTGGAACCGGGGCAGGGTGGCGAGCGGGCTGCCCAGGGCGGTGGGGGTCCGCTCGGCCAGGAAGCCGGTCAGCCAGTCCCGCGCCGCGCTGGCCACGCCGAGATAGAGCGCGGCGAGGCCGAGGGAGTTCCAGGCCATCAGCATGGGGTCGGCCGCCCCGCCAGCGCCGGGTTCCGGCTCGGCCAGGCCGGTGACTGCGTCGCCGGGGATCGCTGTGTCATCGAAGATCACGTCGTCGCTCCTGCTGGCCCGCAGTCCCAGGTGATCCCAGGTTTGCTCGATGGTGATCCCCGCGGAGTCGGACCGGACCAGGAAGTTGCCGACCCGGGCGGGTGTCTCGTCGGTCCGGGCCCAGACCATCATCCAGCGCAGGCCCACCGCACCGGTCGAGAAGATCTTCCTGCCGGTCAGCGACCAGCCTCCGGCCAGCCGGCGAGCGGTCGTCGCGGGCAGCCCGCCGCGCGCCGGCGTGCCGAGCTCCGGCTCCACCCGCAGCGCGTTGATCAGCACTGGCCGCCTCGCGGACTCCTCGAGCACCTCGGCGTACAGCGCGCTCGGCCAGGTCTGGTTCATCGCCTGGGCCGCATGCAGGAACAGCGTCATCGCGGTGATCAGGGCGACCGAGGGGTCGCCGCGGCCCAGGGCTCGCAGGATGCTGACGGTCTCGGTAAGCCCGGCGCCGGGCCCGCCGTAACGTTGCGCCACGGTCGCCGTCAGCAGGCCGGCGGCATGGACCTCGGCGATACCGTCGGCCGGGAAGGACCCGGCCCGGTCGTGCGCCTCGGCCCGCGCGGCCAGCGCGGCGGTCACCTCGGGCAGGCGGCCAACCGTGAGACGGGGCCAACGCAAGGCGGGCCGCCCCCCGTCAGCGGACGGCGTTTCCAGGTTCGACGGCAGCCGCGCAGTCGGCACCGGCCCTCCTTGCCTTCACCTCGTCCTCCAGCGGGCGACGCGCCTGCAAGCACGTCGGCTGGATATATGTCAATTAACTCGATCAAATAAATAGGATAGCTCGTATGGCAAGCACGCCTTCCCAGCCGGGCAGCCCAGCCACGTCGCCCGCGGCCATCCGCCGCGCGCTGCTGGACCGGACCGAGATCGCAATCCTGGACGTGCGCCCGGAAGGGCGCTTCGCCGACGGCCATCCCCTGTTCGCCGCTTCGTTCCCGCTCGGCCGCCTGGAAGTCCAGGTCTTCGACCGGCTGCCGCGGCGCTCGGTGCCCCTCGTGGTCTACGGGGACGGGCCCGGCGACGCCGAAGCGGCGGTCCGCAGGCTGCGGCGTCTTGGCTACGAGGACGTGTCGGTCCTGGCCGGCGGCCTGGCCGGGTGGGCAGCCGCAGGCGGGGAGCTGTTCCGCGATGTCAACGCCCCCAGCAAGGCGTTCGGTGAGCTCGTCGAGGCCATGGCGGGAACGCCGGCCGTGGACGCCGAGGATCTTCGCGACCTGCTCGACCGCAATGCCGACGTCGTCGTGGTCGATGCCCGGCGGTTTGAGGAGTACCGCACGATGAGCATCCCGACCGCCACCAGCGTGCCCGGGGCCGAACTGGTCCTGAGGGTGGGCGCCCTCGCTCCCGACCCGGCCACCGTGGTGGTCGTGAACTGCGCCGGCCGGACCCGCAGCATCCTCGGGACGCAGTCGCTGATCAACGCCGGGTCGCCCAACCGGGTTGTGGCGCTGCGCAACGGGACCATCGGCTGGACCCTGGCGGGCCTGACACTGGACCATGGCCAGGACCGCCGAGTCTCGAGGGTCCCGGCCGGGATGGCCGCCCGGGCGAAGGCGGCGGCCCGGGCGGTGGCCAGCAGGGCGGGGGCACGGCACATCCGCGGCGGAGAGCTGCGCTCGCTGCCGGACGGCGGGCGGCGGACCGTCTACAGATTCGACGTGCGCTCGCCCGAGGAGTACGCGGCCGGCCATCTCGCCGGGTTCCGGTCGGCCCCCGGCGGGCAGCTGGTGCAGGAGACCGACTGGTTCGCCCCGGTCCGGGGCGCCGTCGTGGTCCTCGCCGACGATGACGGCGGCCGGGCGGCGATGACGGCATCGTGGCTGGCCCAGATGGGTTGGGAGGTCGTGGTCCTGGAAGGCGACCCGGCGGCCGACCGCGTCGAGCCAGGGCCGTGGGCGCCGGCTCTGCCGGCCCTGCCGGATGTGCCGCTGGCAGCCCCCGACCAGTTGGACGACTGGCTGCAGTCCGGCGAGGCCCTGGTGATCGACGTTGACACCAGCGGGCTGTACCTGGCCGGCCACGTGCCCGGCGCGGCCTGGGCCCTGCGCACTGACCTGTCCGACGCCAGGGTTCTCGGCAATCTCGGCTGGCCGCCCCGGCTGGTGCTGACCAGCGCGGACGGTACCCTGGCCGCATTCGCCGCCGCCGACGTGGCAGAGCATCCCGGGACCGAGGTCATGACGCTGGCCGGCGGGACCGCCGGGTGGACCCGGTCGGGTCGGCCGCTGAGCGCCGGCCCTGGCGTGATGCTGTCTCCGCTCGTCGACGTCTACCGCCGGCCCTACGAGGGGACCGGCGTGGATGCCGCCGTCATGCGGGCGTACCTGGACTGGGAGCACGGGCTCGTGGAGCAGCTGGAGCGGGACGGCACCCACCACTTCACGGTGCTGACCTGAGAGCCGGCGGTGCGGGGCGGAGCCGGCGGTTCAGGGCGGAGCCGCAAGGCGAAGTCGGCGAGCAGTCCGTCGAATTCGCCCGCGTCGGACACAATTGGCTCATGCGCCTCACGGTGAAGTCTGATTACGCCATCCGCGCCCTGGCCGAGCTCGCCGCCCGATCGCGCGGCGGGACGCTGGTGACGGCGGAGGAACTGGCCGACGCCCAGGGCATCCCGCGGCGCTTTCTCCTCGGAATCCTGGCGGAGCTCCGCAAGGACGGCCTGGTGGTGAGCCAGCGCGGATTCGATGGCGGGTACACCTTCGGCCGGTCCCCTGCGGACATCACCCTGGCGGACGTCATTCGGTCGGTCGACGGCCCGCTGGCCCAGATCGGCGACGAGCGGCCAGGAGAGATCACTTACGTGGGTGCCGCCGCCGTGCTGACGGACGTCTGGGTGGCGGTACGGGCCAGCCTGCGGGCGGTGCTGGAGGAGGTCACGCTGGCCGACCTCGCGGCTGGCAAGCTTCCCCTGTCGGTCGAGAAGCTGGCTCGCAACCCGGATGCGTGGCAACGGCACTGAGCGCCACCGAGTTCCGGCTCGTGGCCGTCGGGCTGAAAAGGGGAGCGGTTACCGCCGGCCTGGTTCACGGACCAGCTTGATGATCTTGGCGTAGTCGGCGGCGTCGGCTTCCGGGTCGTAGCCGCGGATCAGCAGCGTGCTGACCCCGATGGCGACGTAGTCCAGCAGCGCCTCAGCTACCTGCTCATAGCTCCCCACCAGGGCGGTCGAGTTCCCGGCCGCCGTCGGCACCGCGGCCAGCGGGGTCCACAGGCGCTTGTCGTGGATCTCCGCCTCGTCGGCGAACCGGCGCAGCCGCAGCGAGCCTTCCGACCCTCGGGGATCGATCACGGCGCCGCGTCCGGTCCTGGCCCGCTCCACCTCCAGGATCCGGTACGCCCGGTCCCACGCCTCCTCCTCGGTGGCGGCGGCGATGGGCCTCAGGCTGACACTGAACCGCGGCGAACGCCCGTACCGGGACGCCGCGGCCCGGACCGCAGCGATGCGTCCGGCGATGGCGGCCAGAGGCTCGCCCCAGAAGGCGTAAACGTCGGCGTGCTTGCCGCCGACATCAACGGCATCGCCGGAGGCGCCGGCGAAGTAGACGGGCAGGCTCCCGCCCGCTGGACGGACCGCCGACCGGCCGCCGGCCACCCGGTAGAACTCGCCCTGGTAATCGAACGGCTCCCGCGAGGCCCACGTCAGCTTCACTACCTGGAGAAATTCGTCGGACCGCCGGTACCTCGCCGCCTTGCCGCAGGAGTCGCCATCCCGGAGCTGGTCGGCGTCGTCGCCGCCGGTGATGATATGCACGGCGACTCGCCCTGGGTGGAAGGCCTCCAGCGTTGCGAACTGGCGAGCCGCGACTGTCGGGGCGACGAACCCGGGCCGGTGAGCCAGCAGGACGGCCAGCCGCGAGGTGGTGGTGAGCACCTGGTTGGCTACCGAGAAGCCGTCGGGCGCACTCGACGAGTGGCCGACCAGCAGCCGGTCAAACCCTGACTCCTCATGAAGGGCAGCCATCCGGGCCGGGTACTCCGGGTCAGTCGCCAGGCCCGATGACGGCCCTCCCGGCGCTCCTGGCGGGCTGCGCAGCGAGGCGTTGACCAGGGAGCCGACAAACTCGATCGCCATGGTGCTCGCTCCTAGCTGGATGTCTGCAGCCGACTAGCTGGATGTCTGCAGCCGACCTGACGGCACGACCTGCCCGCTGTCGGGGAGCCCGCATGGTGCGTGCCGATGTAGTGGCAGGACAGGCCCCGATTCATCCGGTGGCGGGCTCGACCGATGGCGGGTCTCCTGCTGGCGATGCCGTGAAACGGGCAGCGGCGCACGCGCGGCGGATCGCATGGGAAGCTAATTTGATTATTCCTATCGGAATAATAGTTCACTGGTCCGGCTAGCTGCAAGGCGGCTCGGGCGCTCCCCGCGGCGGGCGGCGCAGGACTTGATCGGCCAATGCAGGCGACATACTCTCTATTGTTGATGGAAATACTAGACATCTGGCCGACCGTGTGGGCCGACCGTGGGGAAGCAGGTACATCTATGACCGACAGACCCGCACCGTCGGTCTGCCAGCTGCTCGCCGACCTGCACGCCTACCGGCTGCAGACCATGGCGAAGGCGGACCTGCAGGTCAACATCGAGCAGCGGCAGCTACTGGAGCGCACCGCCGACCGGACCGCGTTCGTGCGGCCGGGGGACCTCGTCGAGCCGTTCTCCTTGCCGGAGGTACACGGCGGCACCATCGAGCTGGAGCGCCTTCTGGCCGACGGGCCGGCTGTCCTGCTCTTTTTCCGCTACGAGGGCTGCCCGGCCTGCAACATCGCGCTGCGCCACTATCAGCTGGAGCTCTACCCGGCGCTCGCCCGCCTGGGAGCCACGCTGGTGGCGGTCAGCCCGCAGGTCCCGCACAAGCTCGTCGCGATCAAGAACCGCTTCGGCTTCGGCTTCCCGGTGGCGTCGGACACCGACAACGGGCTGGCCCGCCGCTTCGGCATCGCCTTCACCGCCAGCGCGGCGGCCCAGGCCCATGCGCGGGCCAAGGGCAGCGATCTGGGGGAGGCGCTCGGCACCGGCAGCTGGGAGCTGCCCATGCCTGCCGTTGTCGTGATCGACCAGAGCCGGGTGGTCCGGTTCGCTGACGTGCACCCCGACTGGCTCGTGCGGACAGAGGCAGGCGCGGTTATCGATGCCGTCCGCCCGCTGGTCCCGGTGCCGGCCTGACCGCCCGATCATCCTGCCCGGGAGGCCCGACAGGCCGGCCGGCGACCATCTGGAAAGGACAGCCCATGCCTGTTGAGTTCATCGGTATCGCCCACACCGCTGACAGGTCCGAGACCATCACTGAGGTCGGCCCCGCCGTCCAGCCGGACTACCTGTACCGGCTGGCGCTCGCCCATGAGCAGTCGGGCTTCGACCGGGTGCTGGTCGCCCACAGCTCATCCTCACCCGACGGGTTCACCGTGGCGGACCAGGTCCTGAACGCCACGACCCGGCTGGGGGTGCTGCTGGCCCATCGGCCGGGCTTCGTCGCCCCGACCATCGCCGCCCGCAAGTTCGCGACCATCGACGCCTTCCACCCTGGCCGGATCGCCCTGCACGTCATCACCGGCGGGGACGACGCCGACCAGGCACGCGACGGTGACTTCTCCGACAAGGCCACCCGGTACAAGCGCACCGACGAGTTCCTCGACATCGTCAAGCTCGAATGGAGCTGCGAGGAACCTTTCGATTATGACGGCGACTTCTACCGGGTCGCGGGCGCCTGGTCCGCCCTGCGCCCGGAAGGCGGCCACCTGCCGATCTACTTTGGCGGCGCCTCTGACGACGCCGTCCGGGTCGGCGGCAAGCACGCCGACGTCTACGCCTTCTGGGGTGAGCCTCTGGACGGCATCCGGCACCGCATCGCCCAGGTCCGTGCCGCTGCCGCCGGCCGCGCCATCGACAGGTTCTCCGTCAGCCTCCGCCCCATTGCCGCCAGCACCGAAGCCGCCGCCTGGGAGCGGGCCCACCAGATCCTCCAGCTCACTCAGGAGCGGGCGGCGGACTTCGTCGGCCGCCGCGATACCTCCCAGGCCGAGGGATCACAGCGGCTGCTGCGGTTCGCCGCCACGGGCGACCTGCACGACAAGCGGCTGTGGACCGCCTTGTCGAAGGCCACTGGCGCCGCAGGCAACTCCACTGCCCTGGTCGGCAGCTACGAGCAGGTCGCCGAGTCCCTCCTCGACTACGTCGCAGTAGGCGCATCCACCCTGCTCATCCGCGGCTACGACCCGCTGGCTGACGCCGCCGCCTACGCCAACCTCATCCGGGCGGTCCACGACCAGGTGGGCGACGACATCGACAGCTACCGCGCCCGCGTCGCCGCCTGACCTGACCGCCCTGAGACAGAGGGCCGCCGAATACGCGCTGGTGCTTGATGCCCTGAACAGCGGCAGAGAGCGCAACTCAGGGCGGGGGAGCGGCGGGGAGCGGCGGGGAGCGGCACCGACCCGGTCGTGTTCGCCGCCTTCGGCAAGGACATCGACCACCGCCGAGAGGGCAACTCGGCGGGCGTGACCGCCCTGTCCGGCGCCTTCGCGGATCAGCGGGCCGGCAGTCCGGGACGGTTGACGCAAGGGCGAGCCCGTTACTAAACTATATTTAGTCGATCGACTTTATCGACTTAGGAGGAAGAGATGACCGCAGTTACCGAGTCAGCCCTGCTGGGCGCTGCAGTCGCCGTTCGCCCGCTGCAGCCGACAATCGGCGCGGAGATCGGCGGAGTGGACCTTCGCTACCCTCTCAGCGACGCTGTCCGGGATCAGATCAAGGCCGCCATCCTGGAGTACAAGGTTGTCTTCTTCCGCGACCAGGATCTGGACCGCGACCAGCATGCGGCCTTCGCTCAGCAATTCGGCCCGCTGTACGCCCATCCCAGCGTGAGCAAGCCCTACGCCGACAAGGTTCCGGCCATCCACCAGATATCTGCCGCCGAGGCCAAGAATCACCAGAAGATCGCTGAACTCGCGACATCCGAGGGCTGGGATCCCTATCACAGCGACACCAGCTGGCGACTGGTCCCGACCTGGGGTGCCGTGCTCCGTGCAGTGACGCTCCCCGACGTCGGCGGCGACACGATCTGGGTCGATGCCGGCCTGGCCTACGATGCACTGCCGGAGGAGGCGAAGGAACGGCTCGCGGGCCTGCACGTGACCCATGACTACCGGGCGGCGCTGCTCGGCTCCGGGCATGACTACCCGATCGTGGCCCATCCGATCGTCCGTACGCATCGCGAGACCGGCAGGAAGATTCTCTGGGTTAACTTCAGTCAGCGCCCGTGGATCGTCGGGCTTGACAGGGACGAGAGCACCGAACTGCTCTCGATCGTTCATGATCAGTACCGCAAGCCGGAATACCAGGTGCGCTTCAGCTGGCGGCCCGGCTCGATCGCCTTCTGGGACAACCGGGCGGCGGTGCACTACGCAGTTCGCAACTACGGTGACTTCCCCCGGCTGCTGGAGCGGATCCTGATCGCCGACGAACCCCAGTACGCCGACCTCTGATCCGTCCCAGGGGCCCCGCGGCGACGCCGCTGGCTGGCTACTCGCTGACTACTCGCTGACCACGTGCAGATCGGATCAACATGGACCTGCAGTTGACCGGCAAGCGGGCAGTTGTCACCGGCGGCAGCCGCGGGATCGGATATGCCATCGCCGACACGCTCGCTGCTGAAGGAGCGGACATCGCCCTGCTGGCCCGGGACCCAGGCAGGCTCGAGGCGGCAAGCCGGCGGCTGCACCGGCACCAGCGCGCCGTCATCGCCCTGGCGGCCGACACCACGGACGACGCAGCGGTACGCGCCGCCATCGCCCGTACCGTCGAGCAGCTGGGCGGTGTCGACATCCTGGTCAATGCGGCCGCCGAGCCTGCCGGACCCGGCTCGCCCCGGGCCCTGGCGGACTTGGTCGACGATGACCTGCTCGGGGCCATCGACGTCAAAGTGCTCGGTTATCTGCGCTGCGCCCGGGCCGTGGCGCCGCACATGATCGCCCAGGGCTGGGGGCGGATCATCAACATCAGCGGCCTGGCGGCCCGCACCTCGGGCACGCCGTCGGGCTCCATCCGCAACGTCGCCGTCGCGGCCCTGACCAAGAATCTCGGCGATGAACTGGGCCGGTCGGGAATCAATGTCACGGCCGTGCACCCCGGAATGACCGTAACCGAACGCACCCCGGCGCTGATTGCCGCCTACGCCGCGGCGCACGGCATTACCGAGGCGGAGGCGGCGGTGCGGATGGCCGAGCACATCAGCATCGGCCGTATGGTCACCGCTGCGGAGATCGCCGACGTGGTCGCCTTCCTCGCCTCACCGCGCAGCGTGGCCGTCAACGGCGACGCCGTTGCCGCTGGCGGCGGCGCGTCCGGCGCCATCTACTACTGAGCCGGGCCGCCGCGTCCGGGCAGGCAACAAAGTCTTGTTAGCATATCGGCATGATAGGATATAGGTCATGGGAGTGACACTTCAGCTCGAGGACGCTCACCAGGTTCGCGAGGGCGCACTGATACTGCGGCGTCGCGGCCAGCCTGACGGGCCAGTCTGGCGATGACAGCCCTGGACGAGCCCCTGGCCCAGGTCACCGCCTCGGAGTTCCGGGACGCGATCGGCCACCTCGCCACCGGCGTCACGGTCGTGACCTCGGTGGGAGCGGGCGGCGAGCCAGTCGGCACCACCGCCAGCGCGGTCACCTCTTTGTCACTGGATCCGCCACTGGTGCTGGTCTGCTTCGACCGCGAGAGCCTCACGCTCCAGGCGGTTCGCACGCACGGCGCGTTCGTGGTCAACGTGCTCTCGGCACCGCAGCGGCACCTGTCGGCCAACTTCGCCCGCCGCGGGCTGGCAGCGGCCTGGGATGGCGTGCGGCACCGCCCCGGCCCGACCGGCAGCCCGCGGCTGGACGGGGTCCTGGCCGCTCTGGAGTGCACGGTCGAGCACAGTCTTCCCGGCGGCGATCACGAGATCGTCGTCGGCCGCGTGCACGCCGTCGAGACCAGCGGCCAGGATGTTGCCCCGCTGCTGTACTGGCGCGGCTCCTACGGATCCCTCGGGGAAGCGTGAGGCCCCACTCAGCAGCTCACCCCGGCTGCGATCACTGCGGCAGGTACAGGCGCAGCCCGGCGGGCATATGGGCGGTGACGGCGATGGTGCCGCGGAAGATGCCGTTGAGGTAGGCGGCGACGTTGGGCGGGTAGGCGTCACCGGGGCTGTGCTCGGCGGTGAGACGCAAGATCGCGGACGGCTGGCAGTGATGCTCGTCGGCAAGCCCGGCGAGGGATTCCTTGCCCCCGGTAGTGTGCTCGATCATCGTGACTCCTGTCCTGACGGCATTCGCGGGTGACCGCCAACCGATGAGGCAGGGTATCAACCGGGCGCCCGGGCATAACCGGTTACGGCGCCGCTCGGGGCTGCCGCCATTCAGGGCGCTTTCGAGTTCGCCGACGAGGTTTTCCAGCCGCTCGGCGGTGGCTGCCCACTGGGTCTGCTCCCCGGCCAGCTGATCAGCGGCCTTGCGGATCTGCTGGATCGCGCTGTCCACCTGATCAGCAGCCGACTTCTGCTGCCGCGTCGCCAGAATCGACTCCTCCAGCATCACCGCGGTCGAGGTCATCAGCCCCCCCACCTCCCGCGCCTGCCG
>Ga0302326_10005623_pt1 | contig 28555 bp, 27 predicted proteins | sample Palsa_T0_3_FD_202264 | JGI IMG/M metagenome (GOLD analysis project Ga0302326, IMG submission 202264) | Peat permafrost microbial communities from Stordalen Mire near Abisko, Sweden - Palsa_T0_3 | ecosystem: Environmental > Terrestrial > Soil > Palsa > Peat permafrost | place: Sweden: Abisko... | reverse complement strand
GCTCCACTTCTCCGGGTCGATGCCGCAGCTCTCGAAGACGACGGGGTGGATCATCCCGCAGCCGAGGATCTCGATCCATCCCGTGCGCTTGCAGACGCTGCACCCCGGTCGCGTGCCGTCCGGCAGCTTGCAGAAGGGGCAGCCCACGTCGACCTCGGCGCCCGGCTCGACGAACGGGAAGTAGCTGGGGCGCAGGCGCACGGGCGTGCCCGCGCCGAAGAAGCGCTCGGCGAACTCTCCGAGCACGCCCTTCAGGTGCGCCATCGTGACGTTGCGGTCGACGAGGAAGCACTCGATCTGGTGGAACATCGGCGAGTGGGTCGCGTCGTCGTCGCGGCGGTAGGTGGCGCCCGGCGCGATGAAGGCCATGGGCGGCTTGTGGCTCGACATCGCGCGCACCTGGATGTTGCTCGTGTGCGTACGCAGGAGCGTCCGGGCGTCTTCCGGGGCGCCGTGGACCTTGACCCAGAAGCTGTCTTGCATGTCCGTCGCCGGGTGGTCCGGCGGAAAGCCGAGCTTCGTGAAGTTGTTCTCTTCGAGCTCGACCTCGGGGCCGTCGTGGACGGCGAAGCCCAAGCTCACGAGGATGTCGACAATCTCGTCGCGGACGATCGAAATGGGATGCGCGTGTCCGAGGTGCGCGACGTCGCGCGCGGGCAGCGACAGATCGAACGGCGGCGCCTTGAGATCGGCCTCGCGCTGCGCGCGTGCGAGGGCCCGAAGGCACTCTTCGAACGCTGCCTCGACCTCGCGCCGGACGGCGTTGACTTGCTCGCCGACGGCCTTGCGCGCCTCGGGCGCGATGCTGCCCATCTGCTTGAGGACGGCGGTGAGCTCGCCCTTCTTGCCGAGGATCTTCGCGTTCTCGTCGCGCAGCGCCTGCTCGGTCTTGGCCCCCTCGAACCGTGCGCGAAACGACCCGCGAAGGGCCGCGATCACGCCGTCAATCGACGAATCAGCCATGGAGCGGCGTCACCCTAGCATCGCTGCGCCAAACTGACGCGCCATGGCGCAGCGTCGGCATGTTTGGATGAACAGAAAGATCAGAAGGTCAGAAGGATTTGATGTCTTCCGACCTTCCTGTTCAATCCTAGGAGCCCATCCCAGTAGGCTTAGTGATTGTTTTACAGGGCGGGAAGACGGGAAGTTCGGGAGGTCATCCTTCCCGTCTTCCCGCCTTCCTGTGAACTCTCTCCCGGGGCGGCTCCACCTCGCTAAGTGAGGCTACGCGGCGGTCTTGGCGCCCGCGACGACGGCGCCGAAGCCTGCGGGGTCCGCGATCGCGAGGTCCGCGAGGATCTTGCGGTCGAGGCCCACGTTCGAGAGCTTGAGCGAGTGCATCAGGCGCGAGTACGACGTGCCGTTCAGGCGCGCAGCCGCGTTGATGCGGGCGATCCATAGGCGGCGGAAGTCACGCTTGCGCAGGCGGCGGTGGGCGTACGCGTACACCCACGACTTCATCACGACCTCTTTCGCGTAAGCGAAGAGGCGCGAGCGGGCGCTGTGAAAGCCCTTGGCGGCCTTCAGGATGCGGTTGCGGCGGCGACGAGCCTTGAATCCTCTTTTTGCGCGGGGCATGGGCGTTTCCTCAGCCGTACGGGAGCATGCGCTTGGCGCGCTTCTCCATCGACCCGTGGACCATGTCGTTCTGGCGGAGACGGCGGAGGCGCTTGCGCGACTTCTCCTGCATGCCGTGGTTGCCGCCGGCCTTGGGACGGCGCACGCGGCCCTTACCGGTGACCCGGAAGCGCTTCGACGCGGCCTTCTTTGTCTTCATCTTCGGCATGACTGAACCTGAGCTCGCGGCGACGGGCCAGAGAGGCCCCCGGGCGAAGGGGTTGCGCAAAATGGTCGACCAGGGTGGATTTGTCAAGGCCGGTGCCCACCCCCCGCCCTCCCCTACGCAAGACTCGACCCGCCGCTTGCCCCCAGCTCGAGGGCCACAGCGCTCTTGAGGGCTTCGATAGCACGGAAAGCGCGCTCTTTGGCCGCCTGGAGGGACTCGCCGGGCGCCACGGCCTCCGAGACGTCGAAGTACACCTTGGCCTTGGGCTCCGTCCCGCTCGGACGGGCAACGACGCGCGCCCCGGACGCGAGGTGAAACGCGAGGACGTTGCTCTTCGGCAAGCCGGCGCGAACGAGCCCCGTCGCGTAGTCGGCGACCGAGACCACGGGGTCCGACGCGAGCTGCGACGGGGGCCTCGTTCGCAGCCGGTCCATGAGCGCCGCGATCTCGGCGGGCCCGGTGGCGCCGGCGCGCGTCACGTTGACCTGCGCGCTCAGGCTCACGCCCCACCGGTGCCCGATCGCGTCGAGCTGGGCCTCGAGCGTACTGCCGCGGGCGCGGAGGACGGCCGCGAGCTCCGCGGCCAGCACCGCGGCCGAGATGCCGTCCTTGTCGCGCACGGCGCTCCCGACGCAATAGCCGAGCGCTTCCTCGAACCCGAAGAGAAACTCGTACCCCTCGTTCTCGAGGGCGACGGCGCGGCTCGCGATCCACTTGAACCCCGTCAGCGTCTCCTCGTAGTAGACCCCGAGATCGGCCGCGATCCGGCCGAGCAGCGGCGACGAGACGATCGTCGCCAGCACGGCGCGGCCCTTGGACGCACTCGACGGCCCGCACTCGGTCATGAGGTAGTGCCCGAGCAAGACACCGACCTGGTTGCCGCTGAACTGGCGAAACGCGATGCGAGGATCGCCCGGCACGATGGCGGCGACCGCGAGGCGATCGGCGTCGGGGTCGTTCGCGAGGATCAGATCGGCCTTGCGCGCGTGCGCGTGATGAAGCGCGAGGTCGATGGCCCCAGGCTCCTCGGGGTTCGGGAAGGCGACGGTCGGGAAGGCACCGTCCGGCTCCTGCTGCTCGGGGACGCTGTACACGTCGACGAATCCCGCGTCCGCGAGCGCACGACGCGCCAGGCGGTCGCCCACGCCATGCAGCGGCGTGTACACGATGCGAAGCGCGCGGTCGCCCTCCCTCGGGTGCACGGCCAGCGCCTGGATGGCCTTCAGGTAGGCGCCCTCGGCGTCGGCCGGTGCGTCCACGATGCGCCGGGCGGCGCGCAGCGCGTCAAGAGGAGGTCGCTCCACGTCACGCGCAGCCGGGGCCCGCTCGATCGCAACGGTGATCGCGGCATCGACCGGCGGGACGATCTGCACCGCGTCGGCCCAGTACACCTTGTAACCGTTGTACTCGGGTGGGTTGTGGCTCGCCGTCACGACGACGCCCGCCGCGGCGCCGAGACGCTTGACCATGAACCCCACGAGCGGCGTGGGCACGGGCCCATCGAAGAGCACGACGTGCAAGCCCGCGGCGGCGAGGATCGCCGCGACGTCCTCGGTCAGCTCGCGGCTCATGCGCCGCGCGTCGCCGCCCACCAAGACGCCCCGCTCCGCGGCGCCGGGCACGGTCTCGAGAAGAACCCGCGCGAGCGCCCAGCTGGCGCGCGCGACGACCGCGCGATTCATGCGGTTGGGCCCCGCGCCGAGGACCCCACGCAGCCCCGCCGTCCCGAAGGCGAGCGGACCCACGAACCGGTCCCGCAAATCCGCGAGCGCCGCCTCCGAGCGCGTGGAGCGAGCAAGCAGACCGCGTAGCTCGTCGCGCGTGCTCGGATCCGGATCGCCCGCAATCCAGCGCTCGGCGAGCGCGCGCAAGTCGTCGGCGGGCATACTCGCCGATAGTAGCGAATATCCCCCGCGCGGCTCCCCGGGGGTGCGTTCTACCCGCGGTTTCTCAGGCATGCGATAACGGCACGAGGATGTTCCGCTACGCCGTGCGTCGCATCCTATGGTCGATTCCGACCCTGGCGGCCACGAGCCTGGTCCTCTTCTTCGTGACCACGTTGGTCCCCAATACGCCCGTCACGCAACGGGCCGGCGAGGGCTCCGATCCCGGCGCGTGGGCGCGCGCGGTCGAAGCCAGGCGATCGAGCTTCGCTGACCTCCCACGGTTTCTGAACCGCCATCCTCAGGACGTCCGGTCGCGCGCGCGCGAAGCCGTCGCCAAGGTGGCGGCGGGGGATTCGAGTGCTTCGCCGGCCGTCACCGCTCGCGCGCGCGAAGCCGGCGTCGAGCTCGACCACCTGGGCGGGGCCGCCTTGCCCTACGTGATCCCCGCGCTCGAAGCGCTGCCCCCGGACGCGCGCGGTCGCGTGGCCGTCGCGCTCGCGCCGGTGGCCGAGAGGATGGGCCTCGCGGCGCAAGCCGACGTGCAGCAACCCGAGACGGCGGCGCTCTTCTGGACCCGGTTCTGGGACGACCGGTCGCTCGACTACGCACGCACCGCGGTGGCGCGCGCGATGACCCGCCTCCTCAATCATGGCAGCGACCTGCGCGAGCACGACCTGGTCGCGCTCGACACCTTCGCGCTACCCGACGTGATCCACGCGATGTCGACGACGACCGACGGCCAGGCCCTCGCACGCTTGACCCGCATCGCGCACCACGCGACGGGGCGGGGTCCGCTGCTCGAGCCCGACGCCGAGCCCGGCGACGTGCGGCGCGCCGTGGCCGACTGGCGCGAGTGGTGGTTCGTGCATGCCACGGACTTCATCGTGCTCGACGGGGCCCGGCGCATCGGCGCCGTGGTGAGCGAGACGCGCTACGGCAAGTGGCTCCGGCGGGCGACGAGCGGTCAGCTCGGGCTCAGCGCGATCGACGGCGAGCCGATCGAGGCGAAGCTCGCGTCGCGCGCGCCCATCACGGCTCTCATTTGCGCCCTGGCGCTGCTCGTCAGCTGGACGGTCGCGGTGCCGGTGGGGGCGATTGGCGCGTGGCGGCGCGGCCGCGCGTTCGACATCGCCAGCTCCGCGGTCCTCTTCCTCCTCTATGCGACGCCCACCTTCGCCGTCGCCGAGCTCCTGCGGCGCGTCGCCGGGGCGTTCGACGTCGGCGGCGCGCGGATCGCTCTCGCGGTCGCGGCGCTCGCGACCGGCTCGATGGCGGCCACGGCGCGCTGGCAGCGCGCGGCGATGCTGGACGTGGTGGGCCAGGACTACGTCCGGACGGCCCACGCCAAGGGCGTGCCTGGCTGGCGAGTGCTCGTGGTGCACGCGCTGCGAAACGCGCTGATGCCCACGCTCTCGCTGGCGGCGCTCCACGTGCCGGCGCTGCTCGGCGGCGCGCTCGTCGTCGAAGAGGTGTTCGCCTTGCCGGGGCTCGGGTTCGAGACACTGCGCGCCGTCGAGGCGCACGACTCGGCGTGGCTCATGGCCGTCATCCTCGCGGCCTCCGGGACGGTCATCGTCAGCCTCGTCGCGAGCGACATCGTCCACGGTGCGCTCGACCCGCGCGTCCGCGAAGTCTTCGCCAGCCGCGCGCGGAGACGCTCGTGAGCGAGCACGCCCACGACGAGGCACCGCCCTCGGTCATGCGCGCCTCGATCATGCAGGCACGGCGCGCAGCCGCCCCTTATGTCACGGCGACGCGCATCGCCCTCGCGCAGCTTGCTCGGAGCCGAACCGCACGCTTCGGCGGGATGGTGCTCGCCGCGGTGGTCGTCGTCGCGTGCTTCGCCGACGTGCTGGCCAGCGACCTTCCCCTGGTGTGCCGCTGGCAGGGCACGGTCTACGTCTTGCCGTGCGTCACGCATCCGCCGGCGCTCGCCGACGTGGACTGCGCAGCGATGCGCCGTGATCCAGGCGACCGCGCGAAGGGCGACTGGCTGCTGCCACCGCTCGTCCCCTATGGCCCCGACGCGGCGGTCCCGGCGCGCGCGCTGCTCCCCCCGCTGCACGAGGGACATCCGTTCGGGACGGACGCCCTGGGACGCGACGTCTTCGCGCGTGTCGTTCACGGCGCCCGCACGGCGCTCGAGCTCGGCCTCGGGGCCTCCGCGGTGCTCGTGGTGATCGGGCTGACGTTCGGTGCCCTCGCAGGCTTCGCGGGCGGCACCGTCGACGCGATCGTCACGCGGCTCGTCGAGTCGCTCACGGCGGTGCCCACGCTCGTGCTCGTCATCGTCGTCTGCGCCGTCGTCCCGCACCCGACGACGGCGACGATGCTCTGGACGATCGCTCTGACGCGGTGGACGGAGCTCTCGCGCCTCGTGCGCGCCGAGGTGCTACGCGCCCTGGGCACCGACTACGTCATGGCGGCGCGAGCGCTCGGCGCTTCGCCCACGCGTGTGCTGCGAAGGCACGTCATGCCGAACGCGATTGGCCCCGCCGTCGTCGCCGTGGCGTTCGGTGTGGCGACCGTTCTGCTCACCGAGGCGGCGGTCGACTTCTTGCGGGTCGGGCCACCGAGCACGATGGCCTCGTGGGGCGAGGCGCTCGGCGAGGCGCGATCGCATGCGGGCGCCTGGTGGCTCTTCGCCTTCCCGGGAGCCGCCCTGCTGGCGACGCTCGTCGCCCTGAACCTCGTCGGCGAAGCGGCAAGAGACGCCCTCGATCCGAACCTGCGCGGTTCGATTGCCCGCCCGCCCGAAAACGCGTAGCGTCGCCGCTATCGTGGCCCGTCACGTGGGTCGCAAGCTTCTTCGCATGGGAGGGTCGAACATGATCACGTCACGTCAGGCGAAAGTAGCGGCCGGCAACCCCCGGCCAGAGACCATGGCCAGGCGCGCCTTCCGCGTCGCCGGGATCACCGCGGTGGCGCTCGGGCTCGCGGCGGCGTTCGCGTGCGGCAGCTCGAAGTCAGGCTCCTCGACGGGCGTGGACTCAGGCACCCCCTGCAACGCGAACCCGTGGGAGTGCCCGTCGGGCCAGGTTTGCTGGCCGATCAGCAACGCGGCGTTCGCATGTTTGCCCAGCGGTACGGCCCAGGCCGGCGACACATGCTCGCTGATGATCGGCGCCGCCACATGCAGCGACGGGCTCAATTGCTTGGCCACCGCAGACTCTGGCGTCGGCTTTTGCAGCCCGTACTGCGACCTCACCGGCACGAGCCACGAGTGCCCGGCGACGGCGGCTTGCGAGACTGTCTCGCTGCCGGGCGGCGCCAGCTTCAACGCGTGCGTCCCCTTTGAAGAGGGGGGCACGAGCGACGAGGCCGGAGCCAGCGAAACCGACGCGAGCGGAGCGGACGTGAGTGCAAGCGACGCCAGCGCCAGCGACACGGGTGCAAGCGACGCTCATGCGAGCGACGCCAGCGCCGACGTCGTCGTCGGCGAGTAGCCGCTCGCCACGCTTCCTCGGCGCGCTTTGCTCGCCACGCGTCATTGGCAGTCGCTGGGCGCACCGGGCGTGCCGTCGTCAGAGCCGGACGCCCAGGGGTTCTCGGCGATACACCAACCCGAAGGGTCGCTCTGCGTCGTGGCCGAGGTGCCGAGCTCGATGCTCTGCCCGGGCGCCTGCACCCCCCACTGGCCATAGGGGATGTCGACCAAGACGCTGTTGCCGTTCAAGAGCGTGAGCTCTCCAAATGGACCCGCGTCGAGCTCGATCCCCTCGTCGTCCGGCACGCCGGTGCCGTACGCGTACGCGATCGCTGCCGACGGAAGCAGCGCCGCCTGAGCACCCGGCAGGCTCCGGACGAGAAGAAGGTATTGTCCCGGCTGCGCGACGACGGCGGGATTGGCTGGGATGGTCTGCGTGTCGAGATAGCCGTCCTCGATCGTCAACCCGCTGAGGAGCACTGGCCCCGATGACTGGTTGTAGATCTCGAACCACTCGGACTCGGGCTCCGGGCCGGACGGCTGGAACATGATCTCGGTGACGACCAGGTCGCCGATCACGGGGACTGGAGCCAGGCCGGCCCCCGTCGACGACGCGTCCTCGTCCGCGTCGGACTCTGGCGCGTCGTCGCCCGCCTCTTCGCTGGCCTCTTCGTCGGAGGCTTCGGGCGCGAAAGGAGACTCGGCCTCCTGGGAGCCTGCCGTCGCGACGAGGGTGGCCGCGTCCGCCGCATCGGCACACCCGTCGGCCATGGCCATCGACGATGGCGCCGTGGCGGCCGATGCAGCGTCGTCCGCGGACGCGCCGCCGCCGCTCGCGCCGCCCATCGAAACCGCGATGGGCGGATCGGCCGACGTGAACTGCGAGGGCCCCCCGCCCTCCCCTCCGCCAGCGCACGCTGCTACGGCAACGGCAAGCGCGGATACCATCACCACCACGGCGCGAACGGCCGATCGAGACGCACGAGATTCGAGCATGTCGCACTACCTCCGCACGCCTCATCGGCCTGCGCGGGGCGTGGTTGCTCGTCCACGCTCGAAAGCTCGCTCGCGCGCTACCGCTCGATCTGCCGCAACGTCGCGAGCAGCGCGTCGGTGTCCGCGGGCGTCCCGACCGTCACGCGAAGCTTGTCGTCGAGACCGGGCAAGTTGAAGAACCGGACCAGAACGCCGTGCTTCTTGAGATCCGCATGAACGCGCGCGGCTGCACCGCGCTCACCCGGAACCGTCGCCAGCACGAAGTTGGCCTGGCTCGGCAGCACCCGCCAGCCGAAGCCCTCGAGCCCGCGCGCAAGCCGCTCGCGCTCGGCCCGCACGAGCGCCCATGTGCCGCGCGCGTATTCCTGATCTTCGATCGCAGCCGTCGCCGCGGCGATGGAGATGGCGTCGCAGTTGTAGCTGTCTTTGACCTTTGCCATCTCGCGGATGACGTCGGGGTGCGCGATCGCGAACCCGAACCTGACGCCCGCGAGCGCGTACGACTTGCTCATCGTGCGCGACACGACCACGTTGGACTGACGGCGCACGATCTCGAGGCAGCTGGCGTCGGCAAAGTCGACATACGCTTCGTCGACGAGGAGCACCCCCGGGAACGCGCGCGCAAGCTCTTCGATCACCGCGATCGGAACGGCCGTCCCGCTCGGCGCGTTGGGGTTCGCGAGGTAGATCGCGCGAGCCCCCGTCGCCACGAGCGCCTGCGTCGGCAGCGACCACCCCTCGCCCCACGGCACCGCGACGACGCGTGCATCCTGCAGGCTGGCCAGCACTGGATAGAGTGAATACGTGGGCTCCGGATATGCCAGCGACTCGCCCGGCGCGAGAAACGTGCGCGTCGCGATGGTGAGGATGTCGTCGCTGCCATTGCCCGCGAGAATCGCCTCGGGAGCCACCCCCAGGACGCGCGACGCCGCGGCACGAAACTCGTCGGCCATCGGACGGGGGTAGCGCTGCAGCGCGTGCGCGGGCACGGCACGGATCGCCTCCATGACGCGCGGGCTCGGCGGGTACGGATTCTCGTTGGTATTGAGCTTGATGACGCGGGCGCCCGGCGCGGGTTGTTCCCCCGGCACGTAGCCGTCGAGCGCACGAACGCTGCCACGAACGAGAGAGCTGGACATCGCCCCGCAAGCATAGCGTCGCCGCCCTGGCTCGGCCCGTTCAGGTGAGCAGATCCCCGAGGCTCAACGTGCCGACGCGCGGCTTGCCGGAAGGCGGACGCTCGCGCCTCGCGCGGCTCTTCGGCGTGGGGCCGTCGCGCGGCGGCCGGCAGCAGGGCGGCTGGTCGATGTCGAGGTGCATCGCCAGCCCATCGTGCAGACTCCGCAGATAGCGGTTGAGAGACACGACGGCCCCCTCGGTCCCGTGACGCCCTTCGTGCCAGTCGAGCGCCACCAACGCAACGACGCACTGGATCTCGCCCGAGCGGCCCGCGATCCACGGACCGCCCGCGTCGAAGATGTACGTGCCGCGCTCCTTGCGCGCGACGAACTCGCGAAGCCGCTGGGCGTGCTGGAGGACGGCGTCCAGCTCGGGGGGGTAGCGGCGGGGGAGGAGCATGGGGCGGCGACCAGGATCGAGGGCGACGTGTGGCCAACCCGCGCTAGGGGGCTCGCAGGGCGTAGATCTTCGACGTGGTGATGTCGGCCCAGACGATGGCGCCCCCACCGGCGGCGAGTCCGTCGACCTCGTCACCTTCGTAGATGGTGACGGCCGCGGTCGGCCCACTCGCTGCGTTTCCGGCATCGGCTCCAGCATCCGCCGAGCTCGTCGGAATTGGCGCGTATGCGATGTAGGACGCAAGCGAACCGTCGGACGACGATGATCCAATCGCGTAGACGTTGGACCCATCGGTGGCGATGCCCCCGACGTGCGGAAACGGGATCGTGGCCACCAGCTGGGTAGTCGTTGGATTGATCTGCGACACTCGATTGATGCTCCAGGTCGACCCACTAAAAGAGGCCCAGTACACGTACGTCGCGTCGAGCGCGATGTACTGAGAGAGTCCCGAATCGGAGGCGACGGCCGTAGACGGGCCGGAGGGAAGGAGGTATCGCAAGAGCTGACCGCGCGCGACGTCGGTCGTGAACAAATAGGCGGATGTGGTCGCGAGGGTGTTGACGGTTCCGGGCGCTCCCGGAGGCGTGAACAGAGAGGCACACGACGCGGCGCTGCCCAGCGCGCACGAATCAATGACGCCACCGACATCGGGATACGCCGTGGTGCCGTCGTGACTCAACGCGATTGAAAGGATCGGGCCCGTCGACGCGACGTTCACGGAAACCGCAGAAGATGCTTGATCGTCGATGGCTACGAGGATCGAGTTCACGGATCCACTCGATTGATCTCCAAATGCAACTTGCCCTCCGCCCATCGCGATGGTCGAGCAGGTGGAGATATCGGGCGTGAGCTGGACGGTAGTTCCGCCAGTCAGGGGCACCTCGAAGCCGCCGGCTCCAGCGCAGTAGGCCACGTGGACCCCGTCGGTTGCGACCTGGATAGGGAGACCCAGACCCGTCGCGAGTGCCCATGGCTGACAACTCCCGCCGACGCACTCTCCTGCCATGCAGCCATAGCCGCAACTGCCGCAGTTGTTCGGGTCACTCTGGAACGTAGTCGTCGGGACGCAGGCCCCGCCGCATGAAGTGAACCCCGTTTCGCAGGCAATCCCGCAAGCGTAGGTGCCGCCGGTAGCTGTGCACGTCGGCGTGCCGCCTTCGGCCGCGGGACACACGTTGCCGCACGAGCCGCAGTTGAGCGCGTCGTTCGTGAGGCACCCACCGTCGCAGACGAGGTTCGGTGCCGTGCACGATTCGCTCGATGCCTCGAGGACTTCGACAGGGAGGACGACCTGAACGGAACCGTCGCCAGCCGATCCGCCTGCGTCGCTCGCCGAGCCGTTCCCGACCGTGCCGTTTGACGCCTGGTTACTGCCACTGCAAGCGGCAGCCGGCGCGAGCAATACGCTGAGAACGAAACCCGATCGGACACGACCGCGAAAGACAGTTTGAATGAACATGACACCCCTCGTGATTGCTACGAGACACGAACGCAGGCGTCCCCTGACGCTGCGCCGTGGCGCGCCTTGTGATCCCTTGCAGCCCCCGTCGGCCGACCGACGCGGGAGTTGTGTACGAAAACGACGAGCGGCGAACGCCGCGATCTAAAGCTGGATGATCGGCCCAGCCGTGCCGTTGATCCCACTGCCTCCTGCGTTGCTGGCGCCTCCTCCCGCGCCCCCGGCGCCACCGGCACCGGCTTCTCCGACTTGAGTCGTCACGCCTGCGTCGAGCCCGGTTGGCGCGGGCGGGGTGTAGGCGATGGCTGCGGAGAGGCCGCCCGCGCCGCCGCCACCGCCGCCGCCACCACCGCCTGAGCCGCCAGTGCCGCCAGGGCATCCGGGGTTCGACTGATCTCCGGAGAGCCCCCCCGCCTGACCCGGCTGGCCGGCGCCACCCGTTCCACCTTGGCCCGGGGAACCAGCGCTTAGCTGGCACGTATCCAAGGTCACGGTGGAAAGGTAGCTAAGTAGTGCGAAGCTGGAACCTCCCGCGCCACCGCCGCCACCGCCACCGCCGCCGCATCCGCCGCAACCACCCGAGGCCCCTCCTCCAGCGGACGCAACCCCCGATCCACCACCTCCCCCGCCGCCTCCCTGAGCGACCGAGGCAGTTGCACCGGCATCAGCGACGGAGGGCGTCCATCCCGGCGGGCTCAATACGCCGTCGGCTGTGGCGCCCACGCCACCAGGAACATCGCCGGTGCCGGCGCCGTGTCCGCCATTCGAGCAAGTCCCACTTCCGGGGAGCCCTGGCTGACCAGCGTCTAGGTACGGCTCGCCTTCGGCACCCTGCGAAGGCGGCGTGGTTCCCACTCCGCCTGCTCCGCCCACACTTTGGTCGCCGTTGAGGCAGGTACAAAGAATCCCCAGCCCACCCGCGGAACCGTCCGCGCTGTTGCCGTTCGCGGCCCTCCCCGCATCCACCGGATAATTCACCCCCGCCGCCCCCGCCGCCCCCGCCGCTCCATTCCCCGCCTTCATCACCACGCGACGGAACGTCACCACCGTCTGATTCGCGAACACTGCGATGCTCGACGTGCCCGCGTCCTGCGCATCCTGCGCGTCGAACTCCATGTCCTCGAACGTCGCGCCAATCGTGAGCGAATCGACCTCGAGCGCGTAACCAGGCTGCGCGGGCGCAACCTTGACGCTGTTGCTCGACCCGTAGCTCCAGTTAGTGCAATCGAAGCCTCCATACACCGCGATGCCGTCGCTCGCTGTGCCGACGACGAGCTGCTCGGGATAGGTGCCGGCGCACACGAACACGCGCTTGGAGCTCGCCGCGGCGGCGCTGATCCCGGCGGCGATCGTGCTGTAGGGTGACGCCATCTGTCCCGTCCCGGCGCCCGAAGCGCTGGCCGATACGAAGACGCCGTAGGCGTCGCTCACGACGCACGGCGTGGTGCTCGGGTCGGCCGTCGGGTCGCACGTAGCGCCGTCGCTGCCGGCAGCGCCGTCGCCGGGGCTACCGTCGGAACCCGCGTCGCTCGTTGTCCCCTGGGAGCCCCCGGCGTCATCACCGCCGTCGGGCGACTGCGCGGTGGCGTCGGCGCCGGGCACGGGGCACATGCCGTTGTCGGCGCAGGTGCCGAAGGCGGTTTCGCCGCAGCCGTAAACCACGGCCGCCACGGACGCCACCGCCGCAATCCCCGCCCACAACATCGCTCGACGCATCGATCGGCCCTCTCTCCCGGAGCATCTAGAAGCTGAAACCACCTCGCAGGCCCGCCGACGATGGCCCCGCCTCCGGCAGCACCCATGCAGCGCTGCCACGGGACTCTCGCGGCCACAAGAACCAAGTGGCGGCCGCGGCTGCGGCGAGCACGCCGCCCGCGACGTACGCGACGTCCGAAACAACGCCGTCACGATTCTGGGCTTGATACGCGTTGTTCCATTGCGTGCACGTCGACGAGTTCGTCGCGGTCTGCACGGTGCAATAGCTCGAGCCGTGGCCGCTCAAGTACCCGTTGACCGACGAGGCCTCGCTGCGCGATTGCAGCCCAAAGTAAATGCCGAGTCCGATGGCGACGACCGCGGCGCCCCCGAGCGATGCCGTGGTGATGGTTCGTGCCGGTGAAGAAGGGCCTGGCGTCGTGGCGCTGTCGCCTGGCGCTTCGGCGACGTGCCCGGCCGACCCTTCGGGCGGAGGCGCAAGAGACGGAGCCACGGGTGGGGCCGGAGGGGCAGGCGTCTCCGGCGGGAGGAAATCGAGGTGAGCGGTCTGGCCTTCGGCTACTTCGACCGGCCTCGATCGCGGGCCGACTGCGACGTCGGCATCGACGACGTGACGACCGGGAACGACGTCGACGGCGCTCGCGAGAGGCGCGGTGAACGTCGTGCCGCCGTCGATCGAGACCTGCGCGCCCGGTGGCGCCTTGACCTCGATGTGACCGGTGAGCTCCATGAGCGAGTCGACGTGGCGCTGGGCGTTGGGGCGATCCGGGCCGGCCGATGCGTCCTCCGCGACTGCACGGAAGTGTTGCAGCGCTTCGACCACGTGGCCCGTCTTCTCCTCGGCCAGCGCCAGGTTCCAGAGAATCTGCGGACGGTGCAGCACGGCGTACGCTTGCGCGAACGAAACGCGCGCCGCTTCGAAGTCGTGGCTCTTCACCCGCGCCAGGCCTTCCTGGAACCGTGCTTCGGCCTCGCGGACGGAGATGTCAGCCGCGCGCGCCGGGGCAGAGCCCGCAGCGAGTGCTGCCGAGAGCACCGCCGTCGTTCCCCAAAAAACGGCTCGTTTCATCCTGTGGCCTCGTTCACGCGCGATCGTTCGAGCCGTGTGTGCCTTGAACCGCGTATGTATGTACCGCGATGGCTGTGGCCGAGCCAAGGAGTTCTTTGCGGCCTGCGCCGACGGGGCGCCTGGCGTTCTCAGTGCCAGAAGCTGAGCGGCTCGTCGACGGGACGAGTGCGAAGGAGCATGGCGGCGGTTCCGCAGCCATCCGTCGAACCAATGGTGGCCTCGACCCAGGTGTCGCCGCCGACGATCGCAACCCCGATCGGGGCGACCGGAGTCGGAGGCTGGGCATCGCTCGCCGCTCCGACCGTCGCGCCCGTGAAACAGGTGCGCTGAGCCTCGGTCAGAGAGATCGGAGGTATGGCGATGGGCTGCCACGTTCCACCGTGCGGTCGGCGAGAAAGCGCGTTGTGGTCGGTGACGACCGCCGACCCGGACACGAGCCACTCCGCGTTCTCGTCGTCGGCGTAGTCGAGCGCCTGCCCCTCGACTTGGGGCATATCGACCTCGGTCCACGTACGCCCGTCGAATCGCTCGACGAAGGGACGTTGCTGACCGCACGAGCCCAGGACCGCCAATCCGCCAGCCAGAGCGAGTGCGGCCGAGCCACGGCACCCGCCGTCGCGCGAAGGCTCGGGGACTTCGATTACCTCCGGCTTGGCCACACCCCAGGTCCAGCGCTCCAGTAACCTCGCGCCCGAGTCACACGCGGATCCCAGTCCGTACAGGCGGCCATCGGCGCTTTCAACCAGCGCGGGTTCCGGGATGAGCTCGGCCGCACAACCATCCTTTTTCTTGGAGCGCGGCCAGGACACAAACGCCGGCATGACCATGGTCCCCTCGAGCCGGTGCATCAGGGGTTCCCGCGACTGCGACTTCTCGGCAAAAATGTCGGTCACTCGCGCGAAGACGGCTCCGTGCCACGCGACAACGTCGACCCCGAGCGCGACGCTTGCCGGCGGCACGTCCAGGACAGCAATCCACCGCGTCTCACGCCAGCGATAAACGGTATAACCCCAGTTGCCCACGCCCCCGTAGGAGTCAACAAGCCACGCGGAATCGGGCCACGTTCCGACGATTGCCGTCACGAGGCGGTTTCCGGGCAGCCCCGCAGCCAGCGACGGGTCGCGGACGAAGCCATGCTCCCGAAGCACTACGGGTAGGACGTCGCCGCAAAGGAAGACTGCACCTTCGATGGGACACAGGCCAAGCATCGTTCCCAACTCGGGCCCACCCCTCCACCCCGCAGCGACGACGTGGAGAGCATCGGCAGCAGTTTCGGGTGCCGCTGTCGCTGCGATCGAGGGACTCGTCCACGCATCGCCCGAAACAACCGAAGCGGGCTCGGGGGCCATCGGGGGCCGACTGGAGGTCGCGGTCACCGCCGAAGATCGGGGGGATGACGACTGGCAACCCGTGATGAATACCCATGCGGACACCACAAGAACGTTTCGTACGATGTCCCCGAGCTTCACTAGCGCCCCCTCCCCCGATAGAGGCCAAACCCACCTGTTCCGAAGACGTGCCCATACGGTGTTTCGGTGACCTTGTACGATTGGGGCGGGGGCTCGACGGGGGGCTGCCAAGCCCACTTGCCCGTCGATTCGGCGTACAACCACGTCTGTCGCCGCACGCCGCCGTTGGCCGCCACTCCTCCGGCACCCCAGGACGAATCGACCTGGAAGACGTGAATGGGTCCAGTGGTTGCTCCGAGCTGCGCCGCCAGCTGCGAAGGCACCTCGCCCGGCACAGCGACGTGCTGCGAAGAGACGATGGCGCGATGCCCGATGGCGTCGCTGGTTTGGCCGACGCGCGGGCCGAGCACGAAGATGTCGCCGACGCGCGCAGTTCGATAATCCACCACGAGATGGAATCCGCGGCTCGGCAGGTTCGACAGGTCGTCGTCGCCGATCGTCGGCGTGCCTCGCGAGGACGGCGACAGCAAACCAGCCAGAATGGCGGCCTGCCTCACGTAGCCCGCGCAATCGATCCCGATGCCCAGGCCAAACATCATGCTGCGCACGCCAGCAGCGTCGGTGGGCGCAAGAGATACGTTTCCGGCCTTCAGTATGGCTTCGGTTACCATGATGATCTCCGAGGGTGAGCCACGCCCTACGACGACGTTCGTCAACGTGGCATCTGGCAAGATCGTGGGCCGGACGAGCGCCACAATCGCGTCCCTTGCATCTTTCTGCGCCTCGCGGGGCGCGTTGCGGGGTGTCCGGTCCGTCGATCGAATGCCGGCGGATTGGGGAGGGCTCATGTGGAATGGCACCGCCACGCTCACCGACTGCTGCTGAATCGTGATCGAGAGGCTCGTCATCTGCGAAAAGAAGACATCCAGCTTCTTCCCGATCTCGACATCCGGCGCACCCCGCGCCGCCGCGGCCCTCGCGGCCGCGACACTCACTGCACTCGACGATGACGATGGTGGCGGCGGTGGCGGCGGCGCCCCTCCCGCGGACGGAGTCGTGGGCTCCACCGGCCCGTCCTCCAACCCGTCCATGCACGCGCCTCCCCACTGCGACGACGACACAGGCTGCGTCATACCCCCCCTTCGGCATCTCTCCGCCAAAGTTGCGGCTCGCGCTTACGTTCTCAAGACGAGCTTTGCTCGGAACGATGTCGCGCTCAGCCTGCTTCAGAACGACGTCTTGAACTCCCCGACGTCGTCGTTGTCGCTGGCGGCGTTTCGTCGCCGCCGCTTGGGGCCTTCGGCTTGCACGCTGACTGCCGGTTTGGCCACCTCGGCCTCGGGGAGCGCGTTCGCCGGTGCCGCCGTCGCCGCCGTCGGGTTGGTCGCTGCGACGAGCGTCGGTTCGCTCGCTCTGGGCGCCACGGGCGGGGGCGCGGGTGGGGCGCTCACGCTCGCGGCCGCGAGCTCGGGCTGCCGTTGCGGGCTGGGCGCGTGCGCCGTCGCGCGGGTCCCCGGCGACAGCAGATCCATCCCGACGAACGCCGCCAGCACGATGAGCAGCGCGGCCAGGACGGCCATCGCTATCCGCCGGCCGAAGTGGCGGGCCGGTACGAATGTCGTGTCCGAGGCGTGGGCCGCGAGAGGTGGGGGCGGGGTGGGCACCGTATCGGGCTCCGACGCGGACGCCTCGGGCGTGCGCTCCACGACGACCTTGGGGCCCGGCGCGCCGAGCGCGTGCGCCCGGTGGAGGCCGTGCTGGGCGTGGTACGAAGCCGACGCTTCGCCGTCGCTCTGGGGTGTCGTCTTGCGGCGCTCGGGCCGGGGGCCCCCCATGCCGTCGAGGAGCAGCTCGACCGAGTCTTTCGTGTCCTTGGTGCGCGCGAGCACCGAGGAGAGCGCGGCGGACGCGGGTGCCAGCGGCGCGACGCGTGTTCCCGTTGCGGGGGTGACGGCGTTGGGACCGAGTCCGCTGGGCGGTGGTACGACCACCCCGCGCGATCGACCGGATGCGGGCGGGGGCCGCGGGGTCGGCGCGGATGCCGGCATAGGGCCAAGCCCGGGGTCGGTCGTCGGACGGTTCGGGTCCTCCGGGCTGAGGTCGCGGGCACCGATTTCGCGGAGCCCGTAGCCGCTGCGGGGGCTCTTGGGCCGGAGCGACGACGGGGTCGACGGATCCGTGTCTTCCTTCTCGGTGGTCATGATCCCGCGTCGACCCTCCGCCGTTTCCCCCTTGTACCGCCGATCCGCCGCGGGGACCAAGTGAGCGATGCGCTTGGCCTCGACGAGGCTGGAAACGTGCGTATAGATGGCTTCATGACGATTCTCGGCGGCTTCGGCGGCAGAGGCCGCGGCGGGGCAGGCCAGGGCGGTGGAGCACCGGCGCCCCAGGGCGGCAGCGTGCCCTACGTGACGGAGCGGGACTTCGAGCGCGAGGTGCTGCGCAGCGAGCTGCCCGTGCTCCTCGAGTTCACAGCCGACTGGTGCCAGCCCTGCAAGGCCATCGCGCCCGAGGTCGAGGCGCTCGCCCGCGAGGTGGCCGGCAAGGCCAAGGTGATCAAGATCGACATCGACAAGGCGCCGGTCATCGCGCAGCAGCTCCGCGTGCAAAGCGTGCCCACGTTCATGGTGGTGGCCGAGGGCCGCATCCAGGACGCGGTCGTCGGCGCGATCCGCAAGAACAAGATGAAGGAGATGATCGAGCCCTTCTTCCCCCGCCCCGCCGGCGCGCTCAAGCCGGTCGAGGTGGCGCAGCTCCTGGCCGGGGGCGCCGTCGTTCCGATCGATACGCGCGACGCGGCGGCCTTCAAGCGGGCGCACCTGCCCAAGGCCGTGCACATGCCGCTCGAAGAGATCGAGTCGCGCCTGGCCGAAGTGCACATGCTGCCGCAGCAGCCGGTGGTCTACTGCCGCGGGGGCGACAAGACGAAAGAGCTGGCGGCGCGGCTCGCGGAGCAGGGGCTGCCGGTGGCGTTCCTCGAGGGTGGTCTATTGGCGTGGGAGGCCGAGAGGCTTCCCATCGAGCGCGGCTAAGACCCAATCCGCTCTAGCGGCTCGTCGGCGCGCAGGCCTCGGCTCCGCGGACCTCAGGCCCCTTCGACCGTCACCTTGTTCATCTTGACCGGGACGACGGGCCGGTCGGCGCGGTCGGTCTTCGTCTTCTCGATCGCGTGCACGACGTCCATGCCTTCGACCACCTTGCCGAACACCGGGTGCTTCGAGGCACCGGCGCTAAACCAGTCGAGGTACGCGTTGTGGACCGTGTTGACGAAGAACTGGCAGCTCCCGCTGTTGGGGGCGCCGGTGTTCGCCATCGACAGCGTCCCGGGCTCGTTCGATAGCTTCGCGTTGGCCGGGTGCTCGTCCTTGATCGTGCCGTCCGGGCCGTCGCCTGTGCCCGCGCGCGGGCTCTTCGGGTCGCGGCTGTGGGGACAGCCAAACTGGAGCATGAAGCCGTTGATGACGCGGTGAAAGTGGAGGCCGTCGTAAAACCCGCTCCTCGCGAGCTTGATGAAGTTTTGCGCCGTCGTGGGCATCTTGTCGACGAAGAGCTCCACCTTGAAGTTGCCGAGGGAGGTCTCGAGGAGCGCGGTGGGGTTGGGCATGGGTGATCCCATGGGTAGTTCTGCTGCCACGCGCCGGCAAGACCGTTGGCGTGACGGCCTACCCCGCGTTACCCCGCGATCAGCCGCTCGATCCGCTTCGCGTCACCCCGTTCGAGCGCGTCTTCCACCTCGAGGCTCAGCACGTCGCGGCCAATCGTGGCGACGGCGCGAACCACCGAGCCCTCGCGGAAGATCACCGCGCAGTCCCTGGCCGCGGGGTCGCCGATCAGCTGGATCGCGCTTTCCTTGTCGCCGCGTCCGACGTAGGCGATGCGCACGTCGTAATGCTGACTCCAGAAGAACGGCGGGTACGCGTAGGCCCGGCGCGCGCCGAGGACGTTCTGGGCGGCGACCTGCCCTTGCCGCTGGGCGTGGACCCAGTGCTCGACGCGCAGGCGCTTGCCCGCGGCGCGATCGGGGTAGGTAGCGACGTCGCCGCACGCGAAGACGCCGGGAGCGCTCGTCTCGAGGAGCTCGTCGACGACGATGCCGTCGTCGATCGAGAGGCCCGCTTGCTCGGCGAGCTTCACCTCGGGCCGCACCCCGACGCCGAGCACGACGCGGTCGAACGGCAGGCGGCCGCCCGACGCGAGCACGACCTCGCCGTCGTCGATTCGCGCGGGCTTGTCGCCCAGGTGAAAGCGGACGCCGTGCGACTCGTGAAGGGCCCGGATGAAATCGCCGACGGCGGCGCCGAGCACGCGCTCGAGCGGGCGCTCCTCGGGCGCGACGACGTCGACCTCTAGGCCGCGTGTGCGCAGCGCCGCGGCGACCTCGAGCCCGATGAAGCTCGCGCCGACGACGACGACCTTGCGCGCGCCGCCCGTGACGCCGGCGATGATGGCGCGGCTGTCGGCCAGCGTCCGCAGCAGGTGAACGCGTGGGTCGTCGACGCCCGGGATCGGTGGCTTGGATGGCGAGGCGCCCGTCGCGAGGACGAGCGCGCCGTAGGACAGCGTGCCGCCCCCCTTGAGCGCCAGCGTGCGGGCGGCGGTGTCGATCGAGACGACTTCTTGCCCGAGGCGAAGATCGATCCGCTTGCCCGCGTAAAAATCGCGGTCGCGCAGCGGAATCCACTCTTCGGGCGCCTGGCCGGCGAGGTAGTCCTTCGACAAGTTGGGGCGGTCGTACGGGACCGACTCGTCGCGGCCAACGAGCGTCACGGGCCCCTCGTAGCCCTCGGCTCGCAGCGTCTCGACGGCGCACCCGCCCGCGGCGCCGGCACCGACGACGACGACGCTCGCAGGCGCTGTCGCTGGCTTGCGAAGCGAGACCAGCGAGACCATAGGCTCGCGCTTGCCGGTGATGAAGACGCGGCCGTCGCGCTGGCTCACCTGGTAGCAGGCCACCGGGTTGAGCGCGGGTGCAGCGATCGCAGCGCCCGTTCGGAGATCGAAGCACGCGTGGTGCAGCGGGCAGCGGACCTCGTCGCCGACGACGATGCCCTCGGCGAGCGAGCCTCCGTAGTGAGTGCACGAGGCGCCGATCGCGCGAACGTCGGCGCCGCGCCGCACGAGCAGCGCCGCCTCGCCGAGCGCATGGCCGAGAACGGCCTTGCCTTCGACGAGGTCGGTGGCAGGGATGCCGTCCTTCTCGAGATCGGGCCCCGAGAGCTCCGCTTGTCCGCTCATGGCTCTTCGCCTCGGGCAGGCACGCTACCGCTCCTTCGGCGCGCGAGCCACCCTCTCGATGGCGAACCGGGCAGAGCCGAGGCGGACGGTTGACCGCCTCGCCGCGACATGGCTACATGTGGCCATGACGCGCGTGAAGATCGCCGAGCTCAAAGACCACCTCTCCGAGCACCTCAGGGCCGTGGAGGGGGGCCGTGAGATCGAGGTGATGGACCGCGATCGACCCATCGCGCGCATCGCGCCCATCCCCAAGGATGCGCCCCGCATCCACGTCGTGCCTGCCCGGCGCCGCCTGACGGCCGCCGACGCGAAGCCGCTTCCGAGCGCGGGCTGGCCCGCCGGTTCGCTCGGGCTACTGCTCGAAGAACGACGCGATCGGTGAGAGCGTATATCGACTCGTCGGTGCTGCTTCGTCTCGTGCTGGGCGAGCGGGGCGTGCTCAAGGGATGGAAGCGCGTCACGCGGCCGATCTCGAGTGAGCTCATTCGACTCGAGTGCCTGCGAACGATCGACAGGGCACGCATCCGGTTCAACCTCGCGGACGAAGCCGTGGCCGAGCGGCGCGCCGCCCTGCTCCAGCGCCTCGAAGCCTTCGACCTCGTGAAGGTGGACGAGGCCGTGCTCGAACGTGCCGCGGAGCCGTTCCCCACGACGCTCGGATCGCTCGACGCGATTCATCTGGCGAGCGCGCTGCTCGCGCGTGGGCGCCGATCGGAGCTCGCCTTCGCGACCCACGACGCCGCGCTCGCGACGGCCGCCCGTGCCGTGGGGCTCGGCCTCCTCGATTGACGGCGCGCCGTCTAGGCGCGGGGGTCGCGACTCGATCCCGCGTGTTTGCGAGTGACAGCGTCGTCGTCGTCGCCCTAGCCTCGTGCGGGCCCCATGGTGGTCGTCCGGCGCATGTGCATCGCGGCGGCAGTCTGGACCGCGCTCCAACTCGTCGTACGCGACATCCGCGCGGAGCCGTCGGGAGATGCCTCCACGGAGCCCTCGGGCGACGCCACTTCCGCGGAGGACGAACGGTTCGCCCACTTCCTCGAAGTGATCGCGGCGGACCATCAGCGAGGCCGGATGCGCTCTGCCGGCTTCGATGCGACGGCAGCCGCGCTCACCGTCCCTTTGAGCGTCGTCCTCATGACGCGCAGCGATCCGGGAGCGGTGGCGGTGGGGGCCGCGCTGGTCCCCCAAAGCGTCTACGATCTCTTCGGCGTTTGGTGGAACCTGTCGCAGCCGGGCCCGATGGAGCTCCTGCACAGTCACTACGTGGCACGGCGAGCTGCCGGCCAATCGCCGTCCGAGGCGAGAGCCCGAACGGAAAGCGAATGGCGAAACGAGTGCGCGGCGTCGAGGCACGACGCGACGCTGCTGGCAGTGCTCGATGTCGCGCTCGGCGGCGCCGAGCTGGCAGCGGGGACGTACTTCGTGCTGGGCAATCCCGGGGTCCTAGGAGACCGGACGGAACAGACGGCGTGGGGCGCAGTGCTCCTTGGTGTCGGTCTCTCGAGCTTCCTCGGCGGCCTGGGGTCCTTCGGCGGGACTTCGAGCCTCGCCGGGTGGTGGGCCATCTACCAGAGCGCCGCGCCGTCGATCTCGCGTCCCGTTGGTCCTCGAATCGTGCTGCTCCCCAGCCTGGCGCTCGTGCCCCTCGCGCACGGAGCCGCTGGCGTCGCCTCCGTGGCGTTCTGAAGTCGGCTATTACCAATATAGTCCTATGCCCACCCCCGAGACTCTCTGGCAACGCCTCGTCGACGAGGCGGGCGAGGACGCAATCGAATCCGCCGCGGGCGTGACTGCGAGCTTGAGAGATGCGCGTGCAAGCTAGACAGACGCGCGTGCGGACCAGAAAGAGGCGCAAGCGCGTCGGTAACATGCGCTTCCGTGACGTTCTCGAGCCCGTCTACGCGTGAGAGATGCGCCGGTCGATGACGACCGCGATCGCGCGAGATCGGAAGATGCGCGTGCGAGCCAGACAGATGCATCTCTCTGCGATGCACGCGTCCGTGTCAGTCTCGTACGCGCGCGTGCGAGCCAAAGAGATGCATCTCTCAACGATGCACGCGCCCGTGTCAGCTTGAGAGATGCACGTGCAAGCCAGGACGACGCGCGTGTAGCCCCGACCGGTTGCAGTGTCGGCCAAAGAGATGCCCCTCTCAGACCCGCCGGATGCCTTCTGTCCTTCACGGGCGCACCTTTCGCCCCGATGCTCGCGACTGTCCGCGCGGGAGAACCGCCCGACCCCTTCACGGCGCGGGAACGCGCGGTGACCCCCCGGCGGTCATGGCGGCGTGGACCTCGGCGGCGAAGTCCTGAAGTCGCGCCAGGGCGGCCAGGCGCGGAATGACGAGCACCTGGTCGGACTCGAGCGGCACCGGAAGCTCCCAGGATGCCGGTGCAGCGGCGAGCGCCTCGAGCCACGGACGCCGCGACGAGCCGGCCGCGACCTGCTCGAGCGACTCCCGGGCCTGACGGCGAAGCCCATCGAGCTCCGCCTCGTCCAGCGAGCCCCTGGCGGCGCCGAAGACCATCGCGATGGTGCTCTGCGGGCGCGTCCGCGACTCTTGCAGCGCGCGTATCAGGGCGGGGCGCGAGGTCGCGGAGACCTGGAGCCAAATGGCGTTGCCGAGAGCCCATGCGAGCGCTCGGCCGCGGCGAGTCAGCGCATCGTCTTGCATCCCGGGGGGCTCGAGGAGCGGGATGCAGCGCGTCGCCTCGGCCGCGCATGTCGGCCCGAGGCGCACCGAGATCCCCGGCGCCTCCCACGGAGAGCCCAGGACGTTGGCGGCGGCGGTTAGGGCGGGGACGTCCGGCAAGGCGAGGCGCAGCGGATCGGGTGAAGCGGCGTCGGGCGCGTCGCCGAGGTCGAACACGTCCGGGGCGGCGCGGCGCAGCGCCGTGTCGGTGGACTCCCGGAGGTGCTCTCGCAGGAGCGCAAGCTCGCCGGGGGGCAGGCCGGCGAGGGCCAGCGAGACGAGCGCCGGCCCGACGGGGCGTCGCGCCGCCACCACGCCCTCTCGCGCGACGATCGAGAGGACCGGCCCGCGGCGCTCGGTCGCCCTCGACCGATTCGAACAGGCGGCGAACGCGAGGAGAGCCGCGAGCGCCAGCGGACGGCCGGACGCCGCCGCCCGGGAGCGCACCGTCATTGCCGCGTGGCGGAGTACTCCGACCAGCCCTGCGCGGCGCCGCTCACCTGGTTGGCGCCGTCGTAGGTGAACGAGATGCCCGTGATCGGCGAGCCGGTGATGGAGCCGTTCATCACCGTGCCCGGACAGGTGGTGATGGTGTTGCCCGAGAAGGTGAGCATGCACGGGAAGCTGCCGCCGGCGTCGCCCGGCCATACCCACGTGTTGAGCCACGTGCCGCCGAAGTCGCCGAGGCTCGACGCGGCCGCAGCCATCTTCGTCGTCGTAAAGGTGAAGTCGAAGCCGTCTTCGGTGACGCGCTGGCAGGCTCCGTCGATCTCGGAGGCGCTCACCGTGAGGGTGCAGGTCATGACGGTGCTCCCGCCCCCGGGCACGATTTGCATCGTCCAGGAGCCGCCCAGGTCGAAGGGCAGGATGCCAGCGTCGAACGCCGCCGACGTCTGGGTCGCGATGAGCGAGACACTCATGTCCGTACTGGGGGGCGGCAGCTCGTAATCGGTGAGCGTCAGCGTGCTCCCCGTGCGGGTCAGGGTCAGGCTGAAGTCGGGCGAGGTGACCGCGAGCGAGTCCTGGCCGATCGTGATCGTCGTCAAGGCGTCGCCCGCCTGCACCATCTGCGTCAGCGCGAGGCTCCAGGTGCCGATGAGGCTCGCGGCGTCCGTTACCGTCGCGCCGCTGCTGGAACCGCCCCCGCTGCTCGACCCGCCGCTCGACCCGCCGCCACTGCTGCCGCCACTCGACCCACCGCCGCCGCTACTGCCGCTGTCCGCTCCCATCGCGTTCGGGCTCGGTCCACTGGAGCAACCGAACGACAGAAGACCGCACAGGCCGCCCACCCACAGCACTCGCTTCACGGTGTCATGGTCTCTCGTTTGGTGCCGGCCGTCGAGCGGCCCCCGGGCGCCCGCGCTCGCCGAAGAAAAAACGCCCCCTCTTGACGCAGATGGCTGCGTCGGGGCGTCGACAGTCTCGAGTCTCGGCTTGGCGACGGGGCGGCGTCGGGCGCACTATCGCGGCTCCTGTGCGCGCTCTCGTTCTCGCGACGATCGTGTCTTCGCTGGTCTGGTCGACGCGCGGCAGCGCGGAAGCGCCTGCAAGCCTTGGCCTGGAGCTCGAGTGGAACGCGGGCGCCGGCTGTCCCGATCGAGCCAGTGCGGAGGCCGCGATTCGGGAGATTCTCGGCCCGCATGTCACGACGGGCGAACCGGCGAGTGTCGTGCAGGTCGACATCTCGGCCTTGGACGACGGACGCTGGGGGGCACGCATCCTGACGCGAGGCCCCTACGGTTCGGGCGATCGCCGGTTCGAGGGGCCCACGTGCAACCTCGTTGCAGACGCGGCGGTCCTCGTCGTCGCGATGACGGTCGATCCGACGGCCATCGCCAAGCGAATTCAATCGATGAAGGAGGCTTCGCAGGGCGCTGGGCCCTCGTCGGCGCCGCGTCCGGCGCAACCCCGACCTCGGATACTGGCTGGCCTGCGCGCGGCGGCCGACGTCGGATCGCTCCCGGGGCCGACGGGGGGCCTGGGAGTCGTGCTCGGCGTTCAGTTTGGGCGCTGGCACTTGGAAGGCGAGGCGACCGCGTGGCTACCGCGCCTGGCCCTCGCCCCGCCCGCACCGCTGCGTGGGGGCGAGATAGGCCTCTACAGCGCAAGTCTCCGTGCGTGCTGGGATGGGGTGCAGTCCGCGTCGCGAGAGCTGCGTCTGGGAGCCTGCCTCGAGGGCGAAGCAGGGGTAACGACCGGACAAGGAACCACCGGGATCGCCGAGCCGGACCAGACGAGCGGGCTGTGGGTCGCCACCTTCGCCGGCGTCACGGCGCGCCAGGTGAGCGCCTCGGGCCTGGTGCCGTGGCTTTCGTTGGACATCGGGACACCCAGCCGTCGCCCGATGTACGTCATCGAGAGCGGGGCGAGCCGCGTATTCGTTTTTCAGGCCTCCGAGGTCGTCGCACGGGCCTCGCTCGGCCTGGCATGGATCTTTCCATGAACAGAAACACCCGGCATTGGCCATAGAGGCATCGTGATCGGCGCCGAGGTCCCAGGATGGGTGGGAGTGCTCGCTCGTACGGCTCGTGAGATATCCCGAGTGAGCACCGCGTCACGCTACGAGTTCGACGAGGTCTACACCGCGAATGTCGCCTTCGTTTGGCGCATTCTCCGCGGCATGGGCGTGACCGATGCTCTCGTCGACGACGCCGCGCAAGACGTGTTCGTGGTCGTCCATCGACGGCTGCCCGAGTTCGACGGTCGCTTTGCGGTCAAGACCTGGCTGTTCGAGATCGCGTACCTTGTCGCGTGCGACTACCGGCGCAAGAACACACGCGCGGCCAGTCACGGCCCCCTCGTAGAAGACCTGCGCGACGGCGCTCCGACCCCCGCGGACTGCGCGGAAGGAAACGAGTCGCTGCGCGCTCTCGAGGAGCTACTCGATAGGATGGACGACGAGAAGCGCGCGGTGCTCGTGCTATCGGGCATCGAGGGAATGACGGTGCCGGAAATCGCCGTCGTGACGGCGACGCCGCTCAACACCGTCTACACCCGGCTGCGACGCGCGCGCGCAGAGCTGAGCGACGCTCTGGCCGCCCGCGAGAGGAACCGGAGATGAGCGACCTGTCCCCGGAGGCCGAAGAGCTCCTGAAGCGGGCCCGAGAATCCTTCTCGCCCGACGACGCGCGGATCGCCGCCCTCCGAGCGGCGGTCGGCGCGAAGCTCGGCCCGTCGCCTCCACCCAAGACGCCCGTTGGGGGCGCGGCCGCGAAGGTCGCAGGGTTCGGGGCCGCCAGCAAGCTCGCGGCGGTCGTAGTCGTACTCGTTGCGTCCGCGGTGGGTGCGCGCATGCTGGTCGGATCGGCTCATGGTGTGTCTCCGGTCATCCAGGTGGCCTCGGCCGTGCCGACGACGTCCAGCTTCCCGGGCGAGTCGCCGGCTCAGGCACTGACGACGTCCAGCTTCCCGGGCGAGTCGCCGGCTCAGGCACCGCCGCTGCCGCAGGGCACTCCGCCGATCGCGGTCGGTGACCTGCCTTCGGCCCGACCCGAGCGCGTCGCGACGGGTTGGACGACCGCGCCCGCGTCTCCGTTGCACGGGCGCGGCGCGGTCGAGAAGGGCCCAGCGGTCGTCACGATGCCGTCGGTCTCGGTTGCGCCGAACCCGGAGGGAAGAGACGCGGTCACGGCGACGGCGGCTGCACCTGAGCCTCGGTCGCTCGAGAACGAGGCCGTAGCGAAGCCAGTGGTCGTTCCCGTGGCGAGTGTGGCGGCGCCGAGACCCGTCGATGACGATCTGGGCGAGGAAGTGGCTCTGCTTCGCGCGGCTCGTCGCGCGCTCGATGGCAGGGACGCCGCAGGGGCGCTCAGGCTGCTCGATCGATACGCGCGGACGTACCCGAACGGCACCATGGCGGAGGAGTCGCTGGCCACGCGCGCGCTGACGTTGTGCGCACTTGGCCGGGTCGCGGCGGCAAGGGACGTCGTCCGCCATCTGGAGGCCGTCGCCCCCCGGTCACCGCAGCTGGCGGGCCTGCGCGCGTCGTGTATCGGCGACGACGCTCGCTCGAATTGAACGGAAACTCGACCCCTCGGACATAGATACGCATGCGATCGCGCACGCTTGCTCCGTTCAGCGGCCCCGCAGCTCTCGGCCTCGCCATGGCCACGACCATCGGGTGCGGCAACTCGGACCAGCAGGCGTTGTCGCTGGGCAAGGACGACGGAGGCCCGGCGTTCGTCGCGGGACCTGGAAATGATGCGAGCGTCTCGTCGCTCGCCGTCTCGGTATCCCCGGCCGAGGCGGTCGTTTGCTCTGGAGCGTGCGTCGCCCTCCGCGCAGAGGCCAGCGGAGGACAGGCTCCGTACTCCTACGATTGGGACGGCGGCCTGAGCGTAGATGGCGGCGCGGCGCTCGCCTGCCCGAGTGCAACCACCACGTACGGAGTGAGGGCGACGGACAGCTCCGGCCACGTGGGGGACATTTCGTCTTCCCCTTTGGTGGGCACGACGCAGGTGACCGTGACGGTGGGGTGTTCCGACGCGGGCGCGCCGGTCCCGGGCACCGACGTAGACTGCGACTCCGGCGGCGCAGGAACGCCACCGGAATCCGGGCAGTATGTCGGGACCCTCATCTGCGGACCCGGGTCACACTGGTACAACGGCGTCGCCGACGGAGGGACGGTCGTTGGCCCCGACGCCTCGGACCCCCTCGGGACCCTCACCCTGAACCTCACCATCGATCCGTCGACGGCCCAGCAAAGCGCAACGTGGTACTTCGAGTGGAATCTGCAGCTGATCGCCGGCGCAGGCTCGGCCCAGGGCACGTTGGATTGCAGCGCGGACTTTCGCGCGAGCTTTGTCAATGCGTCGTGGGGTCTCGCGGGAAGCAACATGACGGTGGTCCCGACCGGAGGGCTCATCGGCATGGTGACCGCGGAGCGCATGCCGGGGAGCACCGACACCATCACCGGAACCTTCGACTACTCCGGCAACCCGGACAACGGCTCCGCGTGCTTCGGCAGCTACACGGCGACGCTCCAACAAGGGCCCGACTTGTAGGGGCGCGAGAGGCGGTGCGATGCCCCCCTTGCAATAGAAGGCAAAGGCCAGGTGGCCGCACATCCTACGGCTTGTCCACCTTGCTGACCGTGCCATCGCCGTACTTCTTCGCCTCGGTGCCGAGGCACGACCAGTAGACGGACGTGGAGTCCACGGCGATGCCGGCCGGTTGCCCCTGAGCGTTCGCGAGGACCTCGATCGCGCCACCCTCTTTGGGCACGCGCGCGATGGTGCCGTCGGAGGTCGTCTTGTGCGTCGCGAAGTACACGTGGCCACCGTCGACCGCGAGGTCGTCGACCTG